>Ga0316197_10000013_pt1 | contig 252264 bp, 243 predicted proteins | sample OudBiesiAoxic_MG_FD_204939 | JGI IMG/M metagenome (GOLD analysis project Ga0316197, IMG submission 204939) | Coastal sediment microbial communities from Oude Bieten Haven, Netherlands - site A oxic | ecosystem: Environmental > Aquatic > Marine > Coastal > Sediment | place: Netherlands...
ATGGGATTATACTCATTACTTGATGGGTATAAGGTACTAAAAATGTATTCGGAACCGCCGTATGCGACCCACGCTTGTACGGTGGTGTGAGAGGACGGAGGCCGCGAGGCCTCCTCCTACTCGATTTCAATAGCAATTTACTCTAATAGCACAGCTTTAATCGAGCCACTTCTAAATTAATTTCTTTTATCATTTTATAATGTTCACGCTCAGCTTGAGTCGGGACAATTAATCGCCCTTGTTCAAAGCGAAACTCGCCGATGCCATGAATATGAATTTTTCCGTTAAATAGTCGACTAATATGTTTAGCAATCATGCTCGGTGCATAGTGCTTAAAAAATCGCATCACGTTATCCTTTAGTGATTAATATTACATTACAAATGTGTTTGATTTGTTTTAGGCTATTATAAAGCAGAAAAGATGACGTTGATGTTACAAAATTAGGATAGAGTGATGATAAAGACATTTTTTGTATTTTTATCGTCTTAAATTTGATCTTTATTCGATATTAAACACTAAATTACTATTAGTTTTTATCATTTAACTTACTTAATTGCTGGGTAATGCATCAGTGCTGCTGTCGTTATTTGTCTTATGACAATAAAAAAAGCCCGAAATAAATTCGGGCAAACAGTCACAGATGCACTTCCAATATATATAGGTATATTGGATAAATTGTTTGGAGTTAAACAATTTATGCATTCTTTTGTAATAAAAGAACACATAAACAAGATAGCTAATGCGACACATTAATGCTACTTATTCATAAAAAATAAATAACAATTCACACTTAAATTAGGAGTTATGCGCTGTATATCAACTAATAAATGTAATTATGTAAATTAATCTTAGTCTCAATACAGTAATAGGCGACTTACCTTCGTTATATTTATAACGTTATTATTTTACGAAATGACCTATTTATCATCCAAAGAGTACGGTAACGTATCTTTTTTCCAGATAACTTCTTGATGTTTAAATTTTGTATCTTCTTCCAGATCATTTGGAAGAATAGCTAAGGCTACTGTATAGCCGTCATCATAGCGGAATGCAGATACAATTGTGCCTCCTTTACGCCAATTATCCCCAACGCTACGCTCAATTGTATCGCCAGCAGCAGGAGCTAGTTCTGATTGACCTGATAATAGGTACATTGCACGTTTATTCATACCACGATACTTTGCTCTTGCTATCGTTTCTTGACCAGTGTAACACCCTTTTTTAAAGCTAATTCCATCAATGGCCTGTAAGTTCATTGCTTGAGGGATATGATCGTTGCTTAAAGAGGCGTCTAGTTGAGGATAACCTTGTTTGATATTATAAAGAGACCATAATGAATCATCACACAGTACAGCTTGGGTTAAGGTACTAAATACAGCATCTTTTTGTTCTGAGGTCGAAACAAGTAACCACTGTAGATCTGAAATTTTTACAAAAGTACCAAATTGAGAAACTCTCACATCTCCTTGGGTTTCTGTATTTTCATTAATCCATGTTTGTGCATCTTGACCAGTAAAGCCAAGTAAAATGTCATCACTAATAGTGATATCTACTTTAGAAAATACAGCATATTTTTTGATTTCAGTTAATTCGGTTTCAATAGCACTTTTACGCTGAAATAGAGCGTAACCATCGTTATGATGGAAGAGATTAAAGATACTCCATAGCTTACCTTTTGCATCACAGTGACCACCAAAAGTTACCTCATCTTGAGCTAAAGCTACGACATCACAGGTAACTTGGCCGTGTAAGTAAGATTTTTTGTCGTTACCGACTATGGTAATTAATGCCCAATTTTCGAGTTTAGAAATAGCGAAATTTGGTAATTTGTCATCTTTTTTTATTGATAATGCTGGAAATTCAGTACTCATCAGAAAATTCTTATAGTTAGTTAAGTTATCCCTTTATAGTAAATGTCTGCATTTTAAATGTCAGTAAAAAGAAACAAGTAGTTTTATGTCTCATCTTCTTAATATTGTGACTTTAGATCATGGTTGTCATTGAAATAGGCTGATAAACTCAGAGCCAGTTATTTCTATATTTTACGTTAGGGGACTGTATGTACAGTGTCGAAGAAAAAGCACGAGTAAAGTGGGCTTGCCGCCGTGGGATGCTGGAATTAGATGTTGTAATCATGCCATTTTTTGATGAACGTTTTGAAGATCTTACAGAAGCTGAACAGCAGAGTTTTGTCTCATTATTAGAGAGTGATGATCCTGATTTGTTTACGTGGATTATGGGACATGGACGCAGTGATAACCTGGCTCATGCTTCTATAGTAGATAAGATAGTTGAGCACAACCTCAGTAAACTTCGTTAAAATAACGCTTAGTTTTTCTCATATCGCCTATCTCATTCTATATGGTAGTTATTTCTACTTGGGGTGGGTGATAGTTTTAATTAATACACTTCCGTTTCCTCTCATTCCTCTTCTATTTTATTTTCTATACCAACATTGCGCCTTACTTTATCATCAATTATTAGATCAACAGGGTAGCTATACTTTTGTTAAAAGAGAGTCTGATGATCACCGTGATTGGGTTGTTACTCGGGTTTTTTGGATAAGTAAAAGTGTCTGTATTCTTCAGGCAAAAAATGTGTATACAAAGAAATACTTTTATTTATTCGGGGATATGATGAGTATAAATAAGCAGCATCAACTTGCTGTGTTGCTAAGGTAATACCAATTCAGCTAACGAAATCAGTAAAAATGAATAGGGAATGATTGGAATTGACCTTAGCTTATGGAAGCAAGAAATACATACCCCACGATAGAGTGTAGGGTATGTAATTTAATATTAACTAAAGTTTTGAGGGACTAAAATAGTCGGCCCTGACTCTTCCAAAGATTCTGGGTAGTCAAGCGTGTAATGCAAGCCACAGCTTTCTTTACGCTCCATCGCGCAGCGTACCATTAACTCGGATACATCAAGTAGGTTTCGTAGTTCGATCAAGTTATTAGAAACACGGAAGTTACTGTAATAATCGTGTGTTTCTTGCTTCAATAATTGAATTCGGCGAAGTGCTCGCTCTAGACGCTTATCAGTACGAACGATTCCCATGTAATCCCACATAAACAAGCGTAATTCATGCCAGTTATGCTGAATTACCACTTCTTCATCTGAACATTCAACTTGGCTCTCATCCCAAACGGGTAATGATGGTGGTAGCTCACGATTATTCATGTCTTTAATAATGTGTTCTGCTGCAGACCATGCATAAACAACGCATTCTAACAATGAGTTAGATGCTAAACGGTTTGCTCCATGAAGTCCCGTATAGCTCACCTCACCAATCGCAAATAAACCATCAATGTCGGTTTGACCTTGTTTATCAACCATAACACCGCCACAAGTATAGTGAGCAGCAGGTACAATTGGGATAGGTTCTTTAGTTATATCAATACCGAATGAAAGCAGTTTTTCATTAATGGTAGGGAAGTGGTGATGAATGAAATCTTCAGGTTTATGGCTGATGTCTAAATACATGCAGTCAGCACCTAAACGTTTCATTTCAAAGTCGATAGCACGAGCCACGACATCACGAGGAGCAAGCTCTCCGCGCTCATCAAAATCAGGCATAAAACGTGTACCGTCAGGGCGACGCAAATAAGCGCCTTCGCCGCGTAGAGCTTCGGTCATTAGGAAATTACGAGCATCAGGATGGAATAAGCACGTAGGGTGAAACTGATTAAATTCTAAGTTAGCCACACGACAACCAGCACGCCAAGCCATTGCAATGCCATCTCCTGAAGATACATCAGGGTTAGAGGTATACTGGTAAACCTTAGAAGCACCACCGGTTGCTAACACAACAAATTTAGCACGAACCGTTTCTACGTGCTCAGCATCGCGGTTCCAAATATAAGCCCCAACGACTTTATCTGCTTCTCCACCAACTTTATCTTCAGTGATTAAGTCCAGCGCATTGTGGCGTTCAAAAATAGTAATATTAGGATGGTTTAGGACGTTGTCTTGTAGCGAGTTCTGCATCGCTTTGCCCGTTGCATCTGCAGCATGCAGAATACGACGGTGACTATGACCACCTTCGCGAGTTAAATGAAATTTTGGATCGGTAGTGTCGGTTTCTTTTTCATCATCGTGATCAAAAGGAACACCGCCATCGATTAACCATTGAACGCAATGCTTGGCATTCTCAGCAATAAAGGTGACAACATCTTTGTCACAGATATGTGCACCAGCTACAAGCGTATCATCGACATGAGATTCTACGGTATCACTTTCATCAAATACGGCAGCAATGCCACCTTGAGCGTAGTAGGTAGAGCCTTCATTACGAGGGCCTTTACTTAAAACGATCACCTTTCCATGTGGTGCGACTCTAAGTGCAAGTGAAAGACCAGCAGCACCACTGCCTATGACTAAAACGTCACAACTGTGTTCATTGGTTATGTTCATATATTCATCATTATCCTGTGATTATCCGAGTATTTTATCAGAATCTCGACAATAGCGTCACTTTTTGAGATGGAATCTTAAATATCAAGAATAGAAAATAGAAAATGAGAGGATAAAAGAAGGTAAAAAAACAGTATTAATCAATCATTGAACTATTAAATTGATAAAAAAATGTAATAATAAAGGAACTTTCTAAAGATTAGAAACTCATACATAGTGCTCAAGTTAATTGTGGTATAGCTAAAATATTTAGCTATTGCGTAATGTAAACTTAATGCGCATCTAAGAAGAATAACATGGGAGTACCCGCTCCAATGAGTGAGCAGTTAACAGATCAAGTTTTAATTGAGCGTGTTCAACGTGGTGATAAACAAGCCTTTAACCATTTGGTGGTTAAGTATCAAAATAAAGTGTGTAGCCTTGTTGCCCGTTATGTAAAAAACAGTGGTGATGTTCCTGATGTGGCGCAAGAAGCGTTTATCAAAGCATATCGTGCGTTACCAACCTTTCGAGGAGATAGTGCATTTTATACTTGGTTGTATCGCATTGCAGTTAATACTGCGAAGAACTACCTTGTTGCTCAAGGGCGTAGGCCTCCAGCATCGGATGTTGATGCTGAGGATGCAGAATATTATGAAGGGGCAAGCGCTTTAAAAGAAGTCACCAACCCTGAGAATTTATCATTAACTGAAGAATTACGACAAATCGTATTCTCTACTATTGATGGTTTACCTGAAGATTTGAAAACAGCGATAACATTGCGAGAGCTCGAAGGCTTAAGTTATGAAGATATTGCTGTTGTAATGGAGTGTCCGGTTGGTACGGTTCGTTCTCGTATTTTCCGTGCTCGTGAAGTTGTTGAGAAAAAGATTCAACCGCTAATGCAGCGTTAATTATTTCCAACGGTCAAACGGTGAAGACAATGACTGATAAAGAACAAATTTCAGCGTTTATAGATAATGAAGAGATGGACAATGCGTTCATTGAATCACTTTCACAACCTGAAAACGCAGAAACCTGGGAAAATTACCATTTAATTGGTGATGTACTGAGGGGTGAAACGCCAGTCAGCAAAGATTGGAATATTGCTGGCAACGTTGCTCTTGCTCTTGCTCTTGAGAATGAGCCAGTTCATCAAATGAATGATACTGTGACAGAGTTTATGCCTTCACAGCCAACACCAAGTGAAGCGAAGAAAACACTACCAAGCTGGCTAACTCAATTTAGCCAAGTAGCTATGGCCGCGTGTTTTTCTTTAGTGGTTATTGTTGGGGTTCAGAAATACAATGGTGCCGATCCAAGTGTTATCCCTTCAAGTGGTGATATACAAGTTTTAGATACCATACCTTTTAGTGGAACGGCAGAACCAGTAAGTTTAACTCGTGATTCATTAGCGAATAAAACATCAACGGAAGCAAATGTAATGGAACAGCGTAAGCGTATTAATGCAATGCTGCAAGATTATGAATTGCAACTTCGTTTGAATGCGCACGATGGCTCAATTGATCGCGATTTATTAGAGCAAAATACAACATTGGCAGAATAATGAAACGTATCCTGATCAGCTTTATCGCTTTGGTCAGCTTCTTTCCAATAATGGCCTCAGCAGATGAACAGTCGTCTGCTGAGGCTTTGTTGCATCAAATGGGAGAGGCAAGCCACCAATTAAACTATGAACTTTCTTATATATTAGTAAAGAAAAGTGGTATAGAACCTTTTATGTATCGCCATTCTCATGCTGATAATATGACACTCTCTCATCTTGTTTACTTAAGTGGCTCAATGCGAGAAGTGATACGTCGTAATGAAGAAATTACGTATTTAGAGCAAGGAAATGAACCATTTTCGATTCAATCTGAATCCATTGTCGCCCCTGTGATCCCTTTATTACATAAAGATGTTGTTCAACTTAAGCAATATTATGACTTTGTATCAATGGGAAGAGCAAGAGAGGCGGGTTCACCAACACAAGTTGTACGTATCGTCTCTAAAGATGGTAATCGTTATTCTTATATTGTCTGGATTGATGAGCGCAGTAAATTACCATTACGTACCGATTTAATGAATCGTGACGGGGATATTATTGAACAATATCGTGTAGTCTCATATACAGTAAATGATCAAATCGCAGATTATATGAATAAACGTTTGGGTGATGTCGAGCTACCTAAAGTTATGCCGAATGCGCTGGCTGCCGAAGATAAAGCAACTTGGAGTGTTAATTGGCTACCTAACGGATTTAAAAAAGTTTATTTCAATCGTTATCGTCTAGCAATGAATCAACGTGCTGTTGAGAGCCAAATGTATTCTGATGGATTATTTAATTTTGCAGTCTATATTTCAGAAGCCGATAAACTAAGCCATTCAGATCAATCTATTCGCCAAGGTAGACGTTCACTTTATAGTTATATTAATGGTGATTATGAGATCAGTGTTGTTGGAGATATACCTGCTATTACAGCGAAACGTATTTCTGAATCGGTTACTTTTAGCACCTTAAAATCAAAAAGTGAGGAGCAGTAGTCGTAATGATGACAGCATTAGCTACGGTGTTAGATATTCAAGATGATATTATTGTGGTTGGTTGCCAACAAAAAACCAGCTGTAATCATTGCTCATCGAAAGACTCATGTGGAACGGGTATCGTTTCTAAAGTTTTACCGGGAAAAGTGCATCACTGGGCTTTTCATACAGATAAGAAACTGGCGGTAGGGCAAATGGTTGAAATTGGATTACCAGAGAAGAATTTATTGCAATCTGCCGCTATTGTTTATCTTGTGCCTTTGCTATTTCTTTTGTTTGGTGCGCTGCTTTCTGAATGGTTAGTTTCACCATTTATTGGTATCGGTGAAGTTACTACTATTATCATCGCCGCTTTTTCATCATGGGTAGGATATTTTATTGCGAAAGCCCTTTCCCAACGAATTGAGCTGAACACAGAACAACAAGTTAGCTTGATTCGAGTCCTTGGTGAGCCGATTTCTGACACTATCTCAGTAAATGCAGCAGGATAAGATAGCGACTTGCGAGGAAATTGGGTAGAATCCCATTACTTGATCTCACGATCCAATCCCATTAACTAATTGAGTTTGTCACGTCATTCATGAAGCATATTCGTAATTTTTCTATTATTGCCCATATCGATCACGGTAAATCTACACTATCTGACCGCCTTATCCAAGTTTGTGGTGGCCTGTCAGACCGTGAAATGGCAGCACAAGTTCTTGATTCAATGGATCTTGAACGTGAACGCGGTATCACCATTAAAGCACAGAGTGTAACTCTAGACTATACGGCGAAAGATGGTGAAACCTATCAACTAAACTTTATCGATACACCAGGGCACGTTGACTTCTCATACGAAGTATCACGTTCACTTGCCGCTTGTGAAGGCGCATTATTGGTAGTCGATGCCGGCCAAGGTGTTGAAGCACAAACATTAGCAAACTGTTACACCGCAATTGAAATGGATTTAGAAGTAGTCCCAATCTTAAATAAGATTGATTTACCAGCAGCTGATCCAGAGCGTGTAGCAGAAGAAATTGAAGAAATCGTTGGCATTGACGCGATGGAAGCAACGCGCTGTTCAGCGAAAACAGGTTTAGGTGTTGATGAAGTTCTAGAAACTATCGTTAAATCAGTTCCTGCTCCAGAAGGGGATCCTGACGGTCCAACACAAGCGCTTATTATCGATTCATGGTTTGATAACTACTTAGGTGTTGTTTCTTTAGTTCGAATTAAAAATGGTTCACTGAAGAAAAATGACAAAATCAAAGTAATGAGCACAGGACAAGTTTGGGGTATTGACCGCATTGGTATCTTTACACCAAAACAAATTGATACTGATGGATTAAATACCGGTGAAGTAGGCTGGGTTGTTTGTGGTATTAAAGACATCTTAGGCGCACCTGTAGGTGATACGCTGACACACGCTAAAGGCGGTTGTGAAGAGCGTTTACCTGGTTTCAAAAAAGTAAAACCGCAGGTATACGCGGGTCTGTTCCCTGTATCTTCTGATGATTACGAAAACTTCCGTGATGCGTTAGGTAAATTAAGTCTAAATGATGCATCGCTTTTCTATGAACCAGAAAGTTCAGCAGCACTTGGTTTTGGTTTCCGTTGTGGCTTCCTTGGAATGCTACATATGGAGATTATCCAGGAGCGTTTAGAGCGTGAATATGACCTTGACCTAATTACAACAGCGCCAACGGTTGTTTATGAAGTAGTATTGAATAATGGTGATTTACTGTATGTAGATAGCCCATCAAAATTACCAGCAACAAACGACTTACAAGAAATTCGTGAACCTATCGCACGCTGTAATATCTTAGTTCCTGCTGAATACTTAGGTAATGTGATTACATTATGTGTTGAAAAACGCGGTATTCAAGTTGATATGGTATATCACGGCAACCAAGTTGCGCTGACATATGATGTTCCTATGTCAGAAGTAGTACTAGATTTCTTCGACCGTTTGAAGTCAACTTCTCGTGGCTACGCGTCACTGGATTACAACTTCCAACGTTATGAAGTGTCAAACATGGTTCGTGTGGATGTATTAATCAATGGTGACAGAGTTGATGCATTAGCGATCATTACTCACCATGATAATGCACAAAGCCGTGGTCGTTTATTGGTTGAGAAGATGAAAGAGTTCATCCCTCGTCAAATGTTTGATATTGCGATTCAAGCGGCGATCGGAGCTCACATTATTGCGCGCTCAACGGTGAAGCAATTACGTAAAAACGTAATCGCAAAATGTTATGGTGGCGATATTAGCCGTAAGAAAAAACTGTTGAAGAAGCAAAAAGATGGTAAGAAACGTATGAAGCAGATTGGTAATGTTGAATTACCTCAAGAAGCTTTCCTTGCGATTCTTCATATAGGTAAAGATTAATTTATAACACCTGATTTTTCAGAGTGACGTAAATTAAGCTTTATTACAGTTCAAAGAAAGCGATGATCAATGGTCTTCGCTTTCTTTGTTATGCAACACTTAATAACTTAAGGGAATGTAATGGCTAACACTTTTTCACTTATTTTAGTTCTGGTAACACTGTTTACAGGGGTTATTTGGGCTATTGATAAATTCGTCTTGGCACCAAAGCGTAAGCAAAAAATTGCAGCAGCTCGTGAGCAAGCGAATGGACAAGTTGATGAAGCGACACTTGTAAAAGTTGCTCCTCAACCGGCATGGATAGAACAATCGGTTTCTATTTTTCCAGTGATTGGCCTTGTTTTAGTGTTGCGCTCATTTATTTATGAGCCGTTCCAGATCCCATCCGGTTCGATGATGCCGACTCTTTTAGTCGGGGATTTTATCTTGGTCGAAAAATTCTCTTATGGAGTTAAAGACCCTGTTTGGCGTACGCAGTTAGTAGAAACTGGAAAACCAGAGCGTGGTGATATTGTTGTTTTTAAATTTCCACCACAGCCAAGTGTCGACTATATTAAACGTGTAGTTGGTAAACCTGGCGATACTGTTGTTTATAGTTCTTCAAAGCAGTTATGTGTTAAGCCAAAAGGCGAGAGCAAGTGTAATATCATCCCGTTAACGAACATGAAAGACAGTGAATTCACGCCAGATCGTACTAACTTAGTTCAATATACTGAACAGTTAGCAAAAGAGACAACGCATGATATTCTGGTTAACCCGATGAGAGTTGATCGTGTTTCTAACTACCAACCTCGACCTGGTTATAACGAGTGGGTTGTTCCAGAGGGGAATTACTTTGTGATGGGCGATAATCGTGACAACAGTGCCGACAGCCGTTATTGGGGCTTTGTCCCAGAAGCGAACTTAGTGGGTAAAGCGGTCGGGATCTGGATCAGCTTTGAATTTGAACGTGGTAGCGATAGTGTGCTGCCTTCCTTTATTCCTACTGGTGTGCGTTTTAACCGCATCGGTGGCATAGACTGATTAAGATTATGAATTCTTCATTACAACGCTTAGAAAAGAAAATTGGTTACCAATTTAAAGACGAAGGTTTTTTAAAGCTGGCGCTGACTCACCGTAGTGCAAACAGCATTCACAACGAACGCTTAGAGTTTCTTGGCGATTCGATCTTGAGTTTTGTTGTTGCTGATGAGCTGTATCATCGATTCCCTAAAGTGGACGAAGGTGATATGAGTCGTATGCGTGCAACCTTAGTTCGTGGGCATACGTTAGCTGAGTTAGGCCGTGAGTTCCAACTGGGTGATTACCTATTTTTAGGCCCTGGTGAATTGAAAAGTGGTGGCTTCCGTCGTGATTCTATTTTAGCGGATGCGGTAGAAGCGATCATTGGTGGCATCTACCTAGATAGCGACACTGAAGTTATACGTGGGATTATTTTAGCGTGGTACAAGACTCGTTTAGATTCAATTGAACCGGGTGTATCACAAAAAGATCCAAAGACACGTCTTCAAGAGTACCTACAAGGTCGTCGTAAGCCGTTACCAACGTACACAGTAACAAAAATTAAAGGTGAAGCTCATAACCAAGAGTTCACTATTGAATGTATCGTGGCAGGCTTGGATAAGCCTGTTATCGGCAAAGGAAGTAGCCGCCGCAAGGCAGAACAGTCGGCTGCTGACATAGCATTAGGGCAAGTAAATTAATGTCAGATGACAAAGAATTCGATCTAGATGCGTACTTCTCATCAGAAGCTAAAACAGAATCTAGCGACAACCAACACTGTGGTTTTATTGCTATCGTTGGTCGTCCAAACGTAGGTAAATCAACACTTCTTAACCAAATTTTGGGGCAGAAGATTTCGATTACATCACGTAAACCTCAAACGACTCGTCACCGTATTATGGGTGTTGATACGGATGGGGATTATCAAGCGATTTATATTGATACTCCAGGTCTTCATATTGAAGAAAAACGAGCGATTAACCGTTTAATGAACCGTGCTGCAAACTCATCGTTAAGCGATGTTAACTTGGTTCTATTTATGGTTGATGGTACGCACTGGACACCTGATGATGAAATGGTATTGAATAAGCTGAGAAAAGCAGAATTCCCTACGGTTTTATTGGTGAATAAAGTAGATAACGTTAAAGATAAAAATGACGTTATGGCGCACCTTCAGACCATGACAGAAAAAATGGATTTTGTTGACGTTGTGCCAATTTCAGCTAAATCAGGCTCTAATATTGATGTTGTTCAGAAATTAGTTCGTCAGTATTTGCCAAAAGCAGTACATCACTTCCCTGAAGAGTATGTAACCGATCGTTCTCAACGTTTCATGGCGTCTGAAATTATTCGTGAAAAGCTAATGCGTTTTACGGGTGAAGAATTGCCATATTCAGTAACCGTTGAAATTGAACGTTTTGATTACAATCCTAAGATGGATGGTTTCCATATTAACGGTCTTATTCTTGTTGAGCGTTTAGGTCAAAAGAAAATGGTTGTTGGTAAGAATGGCGAGAAGATCAAGGTTATTGGTCGTGAAGCTCGTATTGATATGGAAGGCTTGTTTGACCGTAAAGTGTATTTAGAGCTTTGGGTTAAAGTTAAATCTGGTTGGGCTGATGATGAGCGAGCACTTCGTTCTCTAGGTTACATCGACGATTTATAATTTCTAGAAACTAGAAACTAGAAACTATAAGATCTAGAACAAGATCCCGAATAACTTAATCAAATTAATTTAAGTTGTTTGGGATTTTTTATTATAGCGAAATACATTTTTATAGTATCTAGAAGCGAAGCGTTTATAGTTAGCGAAGCGCATAGTGCATTCTTTTTTATAGGTAAGAAACGTGGAAGAAGGCTTACAACGTTGTTTTGTCCTGCACCGTAGACCATATAGTGAAAGCAGTCTAATTTTAGACGTGTTTAGCGAAGAATATGGTCGTTTATCTATCATCTCTAAAGGTGCGCGAAGTAAGCGATCTAATCTAAAAGGTGTATTGCAAGCGTTTACCCCATTACTTATGAAATGGTCAGGTAGGGGAGCGATGCGAACACTGCGTCAGGCTGAAAGTATCAGTTTGGCTATTCCTCTTACTGGCATTAATCTCTATTCAGCCATGTATATCAATGAACTGTTGGTGCGTGTGATTGAACAAGAAACCCCATATCCAGCTCTTTTTTTAGATTATCTCACCGCGTTAACTGAGTTAGCACAAACCAAAAATCCAGAGCCCGCTTTGCGTCGTTTTGAATTAGCTTTATTATCTTCACTGGGCTATGGCGTCGATTTGTTACATTGTGCTGGTAGTGGTGAAATGGTTTCCCCAGAAATGACCTATCGTTATCGTGAGCAACAAGGCTTTATGGCATCCATTCGTCATGATCCCTTAATGAGTTTTAAAGGGAATGAATTGATCGCCATCAGTGAGCGACGATTTGTGACACTAGAGCAATTAAAAGCGGCAAAACGCTTTACACGCATAGCCTTAAAGCCGTATCTTGGCGGCAAGCCCCTAAAAAGTAGGGAACTGTTTCTTCCAAGAACAAGGAGTATTCTAAAATGAGTTCAATTTTACTTGGCGTTAATATCGATCACGTAGCCACCCTTAGAAATGCAAGAGGAACTAAATACCCAGATCCTGTTCATGCTGCTGAAATTGCAGAGCGTGCTGGTGCTGCGGGTATTACGATTCACCTGCGTGAAGACCGTCGTCATATTAATGATCGTGATGTACGTATTCTGCGTGAAACGCTACAAACGCGAATGAACTTGGAAATGGCAGTGACGGATGAAATGGTTGGTATTGCACTTGAAACACAACCTGAATTTGTTTGCTTAGTACCAGAGAAGCGTGAAGAGTTAACGACAGAAGGTGGGTTAAATGTCTTAGGTCAGCTTGAGAAAGTGAAGGCTGCAACGACAAAACTCTCTGATGCTGGCATTAAAGTGTCCTTATTTATCGATGCAGATAAAGAGCAAATTGATGCCGCGGTTGAATGTGGTGCGCCATATATTGAACTCCATACTGGTGCTTACGCTGATGCAAAAACAGAAGAAGCACAGCAAGATGAGCTGAAAAAAATTGCAGCAGGCGCAAGTTATGCTGCATCTAAAGGCCTAATTGTTAATGCTGGTCATGGCTTGACGTATCATAACGTTGAAGCGATTGCGGCTCTGCCAGAAATCTATGAATTAAACATCGGCCACTCTATTATGGGACGTGCGGTGTTTGATGGTTTAGAAAAAGCCGTCGCGGATATGCACCGTATTATGCTTGGTGCTCGTAAGTAATGGCAATTGTTGGTCTAGGGACTGATATTGCTGAAATAGAAAGGGTTGAGAAAGCCCTTTCTCGTTCAGGAGATGCGTTCGCTGAGCGCATCTTAAGTTCATCTGAATTTAGTAAATATCAATCATTAAAGCAAAAAGGACGTTTCTTAGCTAAGCGTTTTGCAGCAAAAGAAGCTGCTTCTAAAGCGTTAGGCACCGGTATTGCACACGGTGTTACCTTTCATGATTTTACTATCTCAAATGATGAGAATGGTAAACCGCTATTAACACTCTCAGGTAAGGCTCTCGAGCTTTCTCAATCATTCCAAATATCTCATACTCATCTAACCATTTCTGATGAAAGGCATTACGCTGTAGCCACCGTTATCTTTGAATCTTAATTTAAGAGTATCTAAGACTGTTTATTTCGTATTAACTCCTGTACCATTGATGGTATAGCATTCGGTTTGTTAATTATAAATCAAGCGTAGAGTTATAAAAGAGAACAGTTGTGACGAAAATACTTCCTATTTTATTACCAATATTCAGTTGTTTATTTTCATTTTCTGCTCAATCAGAAAGTGAGGTAAGTAATTGGACATTTTCAGGGTTTGGCACACTTGGCTATACCTATGACGATACTGAGCAAATTGGCTATATTCGAGACTATTCTCAAACACTCGATATAGATCAAACCTCTTCATTCCAAACTGACTCCCAAATAGGAGCGCAGTTGTCTTATCGATCGTCCCCTTACTGGAGCACGATGGTTCAAGTTGTTCTTGCTGATGAAGTAGATTATGAACTAAGTGATTCGCTTGAATGGGCTTACTTAGCTCTGCATCCTATTTCAAATGTAGATATTCGATTTGGTCGAATGGGACTAGATCTTTTTGCTTTGTCAGATACTAGACGTATTGATTATGCTCATTTATGGGCTAGACCGCCAAGTGAAGTATATAGCTGGGTGCCTATTTACTCTGTAGATGGTATTGATGCTGCTTATTACTTTGAAACAGAAAGTACCTATTGGCGGATTAAAGCCCAATATGGGAAAAGTCATTCTAAATCAGAAATGAGTGCGGGTGAGACGGTTTATGAATTTGAAGGTGATGACCTTCTTGCATTAAGTTTGACTGCAGATAGAAATGATTGGAGCTTTAGAACAACCTTAGCTGCTGTCACTGTTGGCTCTGATTTACCAGAACAAGCAATGCAGCTGCAATTTGTCCTTGAAGAGATAGAACATTCAGATATAGGACTTTTACCCGCTAGAATTCGTGAACTAGCAGGTGCATTAAGTGACGAATTGAAGATTAAAGGGGAGCAAATTAAATATGCACAAATTAGTGTGCAATTTGATAATTATGATTGGTTATTACTCTCTGAGTTGACGTATAGCGATGCTGATATATCTATAATGCCAAGTGGCTTAGGTGGATATTTAACCTTTGGTAAGCGGATTTCAACTTTTACTCCATATATTAATTATTCTTTTTTCAAGCCTAAAAATGAATTTTATAATGAAGAGTACCCTTGGGAAGGAAAGGCGCCTCAATTAACGACATTATTTCAAACTACTACTTTTATAATTAACTCAGGGCGTATAGAGCAAGATACGATTACTCTTGGTACTCGTTGGGATTTTCATCAACAAGCAGCACTGAATTTACAGTGGGATCTCGTCTCAATTGCATCAGCAGGCTCTGCGATGTGGGCGGGCTCTGGTGGTGACCTTTACCAAAGCCAGGATGTAAACCTTTTTTCTGCTTCTATTAGCTTTGTATTTTAGGTGTAGTAATGAAGAAAATGTTATTTTTGTTGTTAACCTATATTGCTCTAGTGCCCTCAAGCTTTGCGGATATTTATGTGGTAGCCCATAAGGAAGCACAAATTGAACACTTATCAAAAGATGAAGTTACTGCTTTGTTTTTAGGTAAGAAACGAACGCTGCCTAATGGTGAACTGGCTTTTATGATCGACCGAGGATTAGACTCTACGACTCGCTCAGAGTTTTTTTATCTGTTGAACAAAATGTCACTACCTAGGGTTAATGCTTACTGGTCGCGTCTTACTTTTTCTGGGCGAATGATACCACCGACAGTTATTGAACAAGAGGCAGAGATGCTTGTCTTGTTATCCGAAAAAAATAATGCAATTAGCTATACAAATCAAAAGCCTACAGATTCAGACGTTAGTATTATTTTAAGTTTAAAATAGAGATAAATCATGAATAAGTCCCTAACATCACGATTAATTGTTACTTTGTTAATTTCAGCATTGATTTATATGGTAGCGATTGCAGGCGCGTTGATTGAGTTTGGTATTAAAAAGGCGAAAGATAACGCTTTAATCCAACAAGAAAAACTAGTGACGACAGTAAGGGCATCTGCTTCTATTGCAGCTTATGTCGAAAATGAAGAAATAGCAGAAGAGGTCGGTAGCTCTCTGCTTCTACACCCTGAGATATTAGCAGTAAAAATTACTTCGAATGAAAGTTTTAACTATGTAAAACAAAGGGACATCGGTCTAGGTGCTATTAACTGGGAACAGAGTGGCTACCAATATATTCTATTATCACCTGTTAATAACTTATCTATCGGCAGTATTTCAATTATTTTAAATGAAGAGTTATTGAATCAAAATGCAATTGATGTGGTAGAAGCACAAATAAAGTTATTAGTATTTCAAACGATTATTCTTTTGATTGTTATGTTAATTGCAATTAAAAAAGTGGTGGGAACACCATTGAAGAGGGTAGCAGCACAATTAGCTACTATTCGTCCAGGAGAAGAGACAAAACTCACGCTGGATGAGCAGCATCAAAATGATGAAATAGGTTTTGTTACTTCGAGTGTGAATCAATTTGTAGAGAGTGCGACCTCTGCTATTCATACAGAGAGAGCATTACGTGAAAAAATTAGCTTGATGGAAAAGCATTATCGTAATGTATTAGAGAAAGCTCAGATTGGCTTTTTTGTATTAAATGAAAAAACAGAACTCTTAAAAGGAAATGATGTTCTTTTTGAAAGCTTAGAACGTCATTTATTACTCAGCAAAGAAGATATACTCGGTCAGTGTTTATTTGATAGCTTTCTAAAAGATTCTACTCTTGGTAATAAATTAGCTAAGAAAGCAAAGTTAACGCAAGAGCCAATCAGTCAAGAGTTTGTGATTGAACCAATATTAGGAGAGCCGGTTTGGATTCAATTATTAATATCAGCTTATCAAGATAGTACGACACTTGAATGGTATTATGAAGGTGTTATTTATAACGTAACGGACCGAGTAATAAAAGAGCAGCAAGCATTGAATCTTGCTCAGTTAGATACATTAACTGGTTTAAAAAACCGCTTAGGTTGTGCTGATTTCCTTTTAAAATCTAAACCGGGAAATGAAGACAAAGTTTTAGCGGTAATGGTTCTAGATTTAGATGGATTCAAAACTGTTAATGATACTTTTGGCCATGCTGCTGGTGATGAAGTGTTATGTATTATTGCTCAGCGTCTAAAAAATCAAGTAAGACAGAATAAAGATCTTGTTAGCCGTTTAGGTGGAGATGAATTTGCAGTATTAATCAGCTGTGATCAGAAAAGTACTAACTTGGTTGAATACATAGCTCAAAAGTTAATAGATACCGTCTCGAAGCCTATTGTACTGAAACAGGGTGCAATGGTGAATGTAGGAGTGAGTATTGGTATTGCTTTTGATGTTACTGGAGAGTTTGATGTTTGCTTATCTTTAGCTGATGAAGCCATGTATCAAGTGAAAAAAGATGGAAAAAATGGTTACCGTTTATATCGAGCTAGCTAACTATTATCTGAACAACTACGTTTTTAGAGTTAAGTAATTGATCAGATAATAGGCGGTATTGGTATTATTAAATTAGTTTTTGAGCATCTTTAGTTACTTTCTCCATCTCATCCTGAAGTTCAAATAGTTCAGGCTCTATATCTTCAATTGACTGCTCTTGTCGTAGAGCGGTTTCAATTAAATTACATAGTTGCTTTAATCGAGGTACGCCACAATACGAGCTACTGCCATGTAATTTATGTATATAGTGACAAAGCTCTTCAGGTGATGAGCTCCCTTCAAGCGCTTTTTCAATCCAACCATCAACTTCAGGAATAAACTCCACTAGCATTTGAAGCATCTCTTTAGCGAGATCATCTTTTCCTGCAGATTGCTTTAATGCGGCCTCCCAATCAATACTACCGTTTTTATCATTACTTGCTTCTTCAACATGTAGCTCAGGGATAGCATCAGCTAAGATCTCGATTTTTTCTACATCAGTCGTATCGGTTAATGGGCTCCAATGAATGATCACTTGTTGAAGTACATGTTCTTCAATTGGTTTAGTTAAGTAGTCATCCATCCCTTCAGTAATAAGCCTCTCTCGTTCACCTGCCATGGCGTGCGCTGTTACCGCAACTACAGGCGTTTGTGCATTTAAGACAGTTTTTCGGATCTCTTTACATGCCATAACACCGTCCATTTTTGGCATTTGAATATCCATTAAAATAATATCAAATTTCTGTTCGGTGGCTTGTTGTACAGCATCTAGACCATTCTTACAGGTGACAACACTTTCAACTTGCTCATGCAGTAACGCTGAAATCAATTTGAGATTAGCTGGGTTGTCATCAACAGCCATAACCTTGATTGGCAAACGATGTGGGGTGTCATGAGAGGCCATAAGATCAGGAAGAGTGAGTATTTGCTCTTCTTGTTTTTGAACTAATAATGCATCTAGTAGTTTTTTCTTCGCAAATGGTTTTGATAAACAGGTGATATTTGGTAGTTGATTTAACTTCTCGGTTAATGCCAATTCAGTACTTGGCAAGCCAATAACAATGGTCGGGCAGTGAGGTGCTAGTTTATCTGAAATGACTTTTAATGATTCAGCACTTGGCTTGGAATTAGAGCTTAAGCTGATTAGGGCGTAGTCATGAGGTTCTATATTGTCAGGTAGTGTTGAACGATAGGTAACAAAGACACCGTGGTGGATAAATTGTTGCTGTAAGATAGATGCTGATTGCATATTCGGTTCAATCAGTAGTAGTTTTTTCTTATCGAGTTGCTGAACATCTCGCTCATCAATCATAGGTAACTCAGTTTGGCTCATTTTAATTGTAAACCAGAAAGTAGAGCCTTGATGTAAGCGACTGCTTAAACCAATTTCGCCGCCCATTTGAGCAACTAATTTTTGCGTGATAACTAAGCCTAAACCTGTACCGCCATAGCGTCGAGAAATGCTCGCATCTGCTTGGCTGAAGGCTTGGAACAGTTGTGCTTGTTGGCGCTCAGAAATACCAATGCCAGTGTCACGAACAACAAATTGAAGGTCTACCGTATCATCATGTAAATGCTTTAATTCTACCGAGATGTCGATGTTGCCCTTTTCCGTGAATTTAATTGAGTTACCAACTAGGTTGTTTAAGACTTGTTGAATTCGAAGTGGGTCACCAATTAGCCCTGAAGGAACACGTTGGTCAATTTTAAGTGTAATTTCTAAGCCTTTTTCATGCGCACTTGTTGCAAGTAGGCTGACTACTTCATCCAGAGAATCTTGGACATTAAATGGAAGATTTTCAAGTAGTAATTTACCTGCTTCTAGTTTCGAGAAATCAAGAATGTCATTAATAATCGTTAATAAGTTATTGGCTGAACGTTCGATGGTTTGTAAGTAGTCTTTTTGATGCTCTGAGAGGGATGTTTTTAGCATTTGACGTGTAAAACCGATCACGCCATTAAGCGGTGTTCTTAGCTCGTGTGACATATTGGCTAAGAATTCAGACTTAACCCGAGCCGCTTCTTGAGCTCGCTTTTTCGCAATGTCTAATTCTACGTTTTGGATTTCTAATTGCTCTAAGGTTTCACGTAGATCGGAGGTTGCCTGATCGATACTTTGTTGCATCTCAACATGATACTCAGACAAGGAAATTGCCATCGCATTGATGCCATTTTTAAGGGTGTCTAGCTCACCATGCAATTTATTCTCAATACGCACATTTAGGTGACCACGACGAATACGGTCAACCACGCTTACCATGTGTGAAATAGGTTGGGTTACATCTTGCATCAAGCGATATGCAAATACGCCAGATAAACTTAATCCTAAAATTAAAACAATTAAGGCTGAGAATATTTCTTGATATTGCTGCAATCGTAAACTGGATAAATCTAATTCAATAGCAATATAACCTAAGGGTTCATTAATATAAGAAGAATCAAAATTAGATGAGAACTGCCCTTCTGGAAGGATAGGCGTTCTTAAGATTAATGATTCTTCTTGAAATGAAATATCAAGTAATAGAGGGATGGGCTTATCTTTAGGAAATGTTAAGCTTTCAAAATTAGGATGGAAATTAGAGGTTACAAAAAGTTCATGCTTTTCATCAAATACAGCAATACTACGAACAATTTTAGAATGTTTTCGATGTGCGTAGCTTATAAGTCGACGAACGGCTTCTCGGTTTTTCCCCGTCATTCCATACTCACTCGAAATAGCTAGTGGTTCAATAATGCTTGTTCCACTAGAAATGAGCTGCGCTTCTAAATCATTGTATCGGTTCATGGTAAAGAAACCACTGAGTAGTAAACCGATGATTAATGTTGGCGCTAGGGTAAGGGTGATGACTCGAGCGCGTAAACCGTATTTTGTCATATTGATTCGTTCTGATTGACTTCCTTGAGCGCGTAGCTTAATCAAGTTGAGAGGTAAGCTCAATTACTCTGTGCTTAAATCGTAAGCTGAAACGTAAATGAATCTTTAATCAACGCTACATCTTGGTGTGGTTTCGGTATAATGACGCCAAATTTTGTAAATCAGGCAGCAATTATGGCGCAGTTCTTCAAAGCGAAAAAAAAATCTTCAGTAAACACAAAGCATCAGTCTGTGGATGTGGTTCGGTTAGATCATAACGGCGCAGGCATTGCGTTTGTGGATAAAAAGCCAGTGTTTATTGAAGGTGCTTTACCTGAAGAAAAGGCCATTATTCAATTTATTGAACAAAAGAAACAATATTCCCGAGCTAAATTAATTAAATTGATAGAAAAGAGCTCTAAACGTCAAAAAGAAATTTGTCAGCATTATCATGAATGTGGTGGTTGTAATCTACAGCATCTTCAACATGATGAACAAATCGTAGCAAAGAATATTAAGCTGCAAGAGCTAATGAAAAAGCAAGGGGTTGAGCGCTGCGAAATGGTTGATCCTATTGTTGGTGATGATAAAGGTTATCGCCGTCGAGCACGTATTAGTTTGATGTTTAATAAACAAACGAATCAGCTCGATTTTGGTTTTCGTAAGAAGCAAAGCAAAGCAATTGTAAATGTTCGCCATTGCCCAGTATTAGTGAATGAACTTGATCAACATCTAACGTCACTTTATGAATTATTGAATTCATTTAAATCGAAAAAACAGTTAGGACATGTCGAGTTAGTTCAAGCTGACAATGGCAGTGTATTGTTGATCCGTCATTTGGCAGATTTTAATAAAACCGATCATCAAGCATTAATATCTTATTGTGAAGAGCGTGATTTGATCTTGTATTTAATGCCGGAGTCAGATGTCTTAAATCATGTTCATGGCGAAGACCCATATTATCTTATTGATGGTGCTAAAATTTACTTTACTCCAAAAGACTTTATTCAAGTTAATGGTGATGTGAATAAAAAAATGGTGCATCAAGCCCTTTCTTGGTTAGCTCTAAAAGAAAATGACACGGTATTAGACCTATTCTGTGGCTTAGGTAATTTTAGTCTGCCTTTAGCCCAAAAAGTACAAAGCGTAGTGGGCATTGAAGGTGTTGAGGAAATGGTGCAACGCGCTCAATCAAATGCAAAAAGAAATTCGCTAGATAATGTCACGTTTTATCAAGCAAATTTAGAAGAAAGTATTGATGATCAAGTGTGGGCAAGCACAAAGTTTACAAAGATTTTACTCGATCCTGCTAGAGCAGGGGCTGCAGGAGTGATGCAAACTGTGGCAAAATTGAAACCTCAAACCGTAGTTTACGTATCGTGTAACCCAGCAACACTTGCACGCGATAGCCAATTACTAATTCAACACGGTTACAAGCTTACTAGGCTAGGAATGCTTGATATGTTCCCACACACAGGACATTTAGAATCTATGGCATTATTTGAGCGATAATTAGCGGTAACACTCGCTACGCTTAAAAGCCTAAAAGAATCATTATAAAATTGGATTATAGGAAACGGACATGGTCGCAGTTCGCGGAGCACATCTTAAGGAAAATGAAGAGTTCGAGTTAGGTGAATGGATCACCAGCCTTGAACAAGATAAAAACACCTCAAAAAAACTGACAGAGGTGTATAAGCAATGTGAAGAGTTAGTCTCATCCCATGAAGAAGGGCAACTCTTGTTATGGCGTGGCCGAGAGATGATTGAAATATTGATCACTTTAAGCATGGACAAGCCAACGCTCGTTGCTGCTCAGTTATTCCCTTTAGTTTCATCAGGTGCTTTAGATAGAGAAGCTTTAACTGAGAACTATAGTAAGGAAATTGAAAAATTGATCGATGGCGTTGAAGAGATGGACGCTATTGGTCAGCTAAATGCTTCTGTAGATGCAGAATCAGCGTCGTCTCAGGTGGATAACATTCGTCGAATGTTACTTGCGATGGTGGATGACTTCCGTTGTGTGATCATAAAATTAGCGGAGCGTATCTGTAATTTACGTGAAGTGAAAAATGAACCTGATGAAGTTCGTCGTGCAGCGGCTAAAGAGTGTAATAATCTATATGCACCTCTAGCAAACCGTTTAGGGATTGGTCAGTTGAAATGGGAAATTGAAGATTACTCCTTCCGTTACCAGCACCCTGACACTTATAAGAAAATAGCCAAGCAGCTATCAGAGCGACGAATTGTTCGTGAGCAGTATATTGATGATTTTGTCACCGGTTTAGGTGATGAAATGAATGAATATAATATAAATGCTGAAGTGAGCGGCCGGCCGAAACACATTTACAGCATCTGGCGTAAAATGCAGAAAAAGAGCTTAGCATTTGATGAGCTATTTGATGTGCGTGCGGTTCGTATTATTGCCGATAAATTGCAAGATTGTTATGCCGCTCTTGGTGTTGTTCATACTAAATTCAAGCATTTACCAAGCGAGTTTGATGACTATGTCGCTAATCCTAAACCCAATGGTTATCAATCGATCCATACCGTAGTATTAGGGCCAGAAGGCAAAACTATTGAAATCCAGATCCGTACTAAGGATATGCATGAAGACTCCGAGCTAGGGGTAGCCGCGCACTGGAAATACAAAGAAGGCGCTTCAAGTAATAGCCGTAGTGGCTATGATGAAAAAATCACTTGGTTACGTAAGTTGCTTGATTGGCAAGAAGAGATGTCAGACTCAGGTGAAATGCTGGATGAATTACGAAGCCAAGTATTTGATGACCGAGTGTATGCCTTTACTCCACGTGGTGATGTGATTGATCTTCCTATGGGCGCAACGCCATTGGATTTTGCTTACCATATTCACTCAGAAGTGGGTCATCGTTGTATTGGTGCAAAAGTGGCTGGGCGAATAGTACCATTTACGCATCAGCTTACTATGGGGGATCAGGTAGAGATTATTACCCAAAAAGAACCTAATCCGTCGAGAGATTGGTTAAACCCAACATTAGGTTTTGTTAATTCTGGTCGCGCTCGTGCAAAGATCAATGCGTGGTTTAGAAAACAGAGTCGTGAGAAAAACCTTGATGCGGGTAAAGAGATCCTAGAAGTTGAGTTGGCTAAAATTGGTGGTACATTGAAAGATGCAGAGAGATATGCTCTGAAGCGTTTTAATGTCAATTCAACTGATGAGCTCTTTGCGGGTGTTGGTAGTGGTGATTTACGTATTAACCAAGTGATTAATCATATTAATGCGTTAATTAATAAACCAACAGCAGAACAAGAAGACCAAAAAGCATTAGAGCAATTGCAAGAGTCTGAAGCCAAAGCACAAGCTCATGCTCAAGCACAAAATAAGAAACGTAATGATGCGGTTGTTGTTGAAGGTGTCGATAACTTAATGACACATCTTGCTCGTTGTTGTCAGCCGATCCCTGGAGATCCAATAGCTGGCTATATTACTCAAGGCCGTGGTATCTCGGTTCACCGCAGTGATTGTGATCAGCTTAATGAACTGCGCCACCATGCAGCAGAGCGTATTATCGATACTGTTTGGGGCAGTGGCTTTGAGGGTTCTTACATATTAACCCTACGTGTGACAGCAATGGATCGTTCTGGCTTATTGAAAGATCTAACCACACTATTTACTAATGAAAAAGTAAAAGTTTCGAGTATGAAGAGTAGAAATGATTACAAGAAACAATTGACGATTATGGATTTTGATTTAGAAGTGTTTAACGCTGATATTCTTGGGCGATTAATTACTCGAGTTGAACAAGTAAAAGATGTCATGGAGGCTATTCGCTTATCTTAAATAAAAACAAAAGTTACAGCTATTATTTAAGTTGTTGATTTATAAGTCTTAGCTATGATGGCCGAATGTTTTATTGAGCATTCGGCTTTTTTTATTTAAAAAATACTCAAGTTCTGAAATATCAGGCCGTAAAGATAAGTATCAACGATGAATTATAGGCTTCTATCCTATAACAATAAGTGAAGCCAGACCGGAGCAAGAATTATGTCAATTTCAGTAAATACAAATATCTCAGCGATGACAGCACAGCGTTACTTAAATAATGCAACGACTGCTCAAACTGATTCAATGGAGAAATTGTCTTCAGGCTCAAAAATCAACAGCGCTGCTGATGACGCTTCTGGTCTTCAAATATCAAATCGTATGACAGCACAAACTCGTGGCTTAGATGTAGCAGTTCGCAATGCTCATGACGGTATGTCAATTGCACAAACGGCTGAAGGCGCGATGAAAGAAACAACTAACGTACTACAACGTTTACGTGATTTATCTCTTCAATCAGCAAATGGTTCAAACACTGAGGCTGATCGCCAAGCAATGCAAGAAGAAGTTGGTTCATTAACTGATGAGTTAAATCGTATTGCAGAGACTACATCATTTGGTGGAACACGCCTTATCAATGGTGAGTTTGGTACAAAATCTTTCCAAATTGGTGCCGACTCAGGTGAAGCGGTAGCAATGACACTAAATAGTATGCGTGCTGATGAGTCAACAATGGGTGGCAAATCTTACTCTGCTGAGAAAGGCCGTGATATTAACTGGGCTGTAGGCAAAGAAGGCACTCAATTAAACGTTCAATATAATGACAAAAATGGTAACGAGCAAAAAATCAATATCACAGCAAAAGCAGGCGATGATATTGAAGAATTAGCGACTTACATTAATGGTCAAACTAATGAATTAAGTGCTTCAGTAACAGAAGATGGTGTACTTCAAGTATTCATGTCAGGTGAAACTATCTCTTCACCATTAGAGTTTAGTGGTTCTCTAGCCAATGAATTAAAAATGGGCGGTGAATCAGATGATACTGTTGGTTCAATGGACTTAACAACTGTTGGTGGCGCACAGCGCTCTATTGATGTTATTGATGCTGCCTTAGAATATGTTGATAGTAACCGTGCTGATTTAGGTGCTTTCCAAAACCGTTTTGAAAGTGCGATTCAAAATTTAACGAACATCAATGAAAACATTACTGATTCAAATAGCCAAATCAAAGATACTGATTTTGCAAAAGAAACAACAACGTTTACTAAGAGCCAAATCTTAAGCCAATCAAGTTCTTCTATTTTGGCACAAGCGAAGCAATCGCCAAACATGGCAATGAGCTTATTAGGCTAAGCTTTATTAAGCGAGAAGTTAAGCTACCTTAGCATTAAGGTATATGAATTTTGAAAAAGCGATGACTATAATGGTCATCGCTTTTTTTGTTTTTTAATCAAAGGTAAATCTATGACAGTTTCAAATAACCTTGAACAATTGCTTTCAATCATGACACAACTGCGTGACAAAGAATCTGGCTGCCCGTGGGATAGAAAGCAAACCTTTGATTCAATTATTCCTCATACCTTAGAAGAAACCTATGAAGTGGTGGATGCCATTCATAAAAAGGATTGGGTCAATTTAAAAGAGGAGTTAGGTGATTTACTATTCCAAGTGATCTTCTATTCTCAAATTGCCAAAGAAGAGCTGCTGTTTGATTTCAATGATGTACTTGAGACGTTAAATGAAAAATTAGTTCGTAGGCACCCCCATGTGTTCAGTGATGACGTGTTCTCGTCAGAAGAAGAGATAACTGCCAATTGGGATAAAGTTAAGCAACAAGAACGGTTAGAAAAAGAAGCGTTAGATAGTGAGTCAAAAGAACAGCAGAGCATCTTAGATTCGATTCCTAGTGCGTTACCTGGCTTATTACGAGCAAATAAGATTCAAAAGCAGTGTGCAAAAGTGGGTTTTGATTGGGATGAGTTGCAACCGGTTGCTGATAAGGTAAGCGAAGAGGTTGCAGAGGTGCTAGAAGAGGCACGAAAAAATCCACGAGATGAGAAGAAGCTTGAAGAAGAATTAGGAGATTTACTTTTTGCTACAGTAAATTTTTCTCGTCATTTAGGAAAAAATCCTGAACAAGCTTTATGCAAAGCAAATGATAAATTTGAACGTCGTTTTCGTCAAGTTGAAGCGAAAATCGCCAAAAAAGGCAAGAAAATGCAGGAATGTGATTTAAATGAACTAGACTCAGAATGGGAAAAAGTGAAACGAAGTGAGCAGAATTGATTTGGAGCAAAAAATAAATCAATTAACTGTGATACTTTTCACGTTGTGGCGATAAAGCGGTTCTGGTATATTCATTTCCCGTCCAGATAAAATCCATTTTATTCCTCATTACACCAATTTCAGGTAACGTATGACGACGAATTACATTTTTGTAACTGGCGGGGTTGTATCCTCACTAGGTAAAGGTATTGCAGCAGCATCATTAGCAGCTATTCTTGAAGCTCGTGGCTTAAAAGTCACTATGATGAAGCTTGACCCATACATCAACGTTGATCCAGGCACTATGAGCCCAACTCAACACGGTGAAGTATTCGTCACGGAAGACGGCGCAGAAACTGATCTAGATTTAGGTCACTACGAGCGCTTCATCCGCACCAAAATGACTAAACGTAATAACTTTACGGCAGGTCGAGTATACGCAGACGTTTTACGTAAAGAACGTCGTGGTGATTACTTAGGTGCGACAATCCAAGTTATCCCTCATATTACGAATGCGATTAAAGAACGTGTTATCTCTGGCGCTGAAGGCCATGATATCGCACTCGTTGAAGTTGGTGGTACAGTTGGTGATATCGAATCTCTACCATTCATGGAAGCGATTCGTCAACTTGCTGTTGAGATAGGCCGTGAACATACAATGTTTATGCACCTAACTCTTGTGCCTTACTTAGGCGCTGCTGGTGAGCTTAAAACTAAGCCGACTCAGCACTCAGTAAAAGAACTTCTGTCTATTGGTATCCAGCCAGATATCTTAGTTTGTCGTTCTGATCGTGTTATCCCAGCAAACGAACGTAAGAAAATTGCTCTTTTCTGTAACGTACAAGAAAAAGCAGTTATCTCAATGAAAGACGTAGATTCAATCTACAAGATCCCACAACTTATTAAAGCACAAGGTACTGATGAGTTAGTATGTAAACGCTTTGGTATTACGGCTCCTGAAGCTGATCTTTCTGAGTGGGAACAAGTAATTTATGAAGAAGCGAACCCTACTGGTGAAGTTACTATTGGTATGGTTGGTAAATACATTGAATTACCAGATGCTTACAAGTCAGTAAATGAAGCATTAAAACACGCGGGCTTGAAAAATCGTCTAAACGTCACTATTAAATATGTAGACTCGCAAGATGTTGAGTCTAAAGGTACTGAAATCCTTGAGGGCTTAGATGCAATTCTAGTTCCTGGTGGTTTCGGTGACCGTGGTATTGAAGGTAAGATCCTTGCTGCTCAATACGCTCGTGAAAATGCAGTACCATATTTAGGGATCTGTCTTGGTATGCAAGTTGCGCTGATTGAATATGCGCGTAACGTTGCTAATATGGAAGGGGCTCACTCTTCTGAATTCTCTAAAGACACTAAATTCCCTGTTGTTGGTTTAATCACTGAGTGGATTGATGGTGAAGGTAAGGTTGAAGAGCGTACTGAGAAATCAGATTTAGGCGGCACAATGCGCCTTGGTTCTCAGCTATGTCACCTTGCTAAAGGTTCTAAAGCTCGTGAGCTTTACGGTAACGCAACTGTTGAAGAACGTCACCGTCACCGTTATGAAGTAAATAACAATTTACTTCCTCAGCTTGAAAAAGCCGGCCTTAAAATTTCTGGTCTATCAGCTGATAAGAAGCTTGTGGAAATTATTGAACTTCCTAACCACCCATGGTTTGTGGCTGCTCAATTCCACCCAGAATTCACATCAACTCCTCGTGATGGTCACCCATTATTTGAAGGTTTTGTTAAAGCAGCAGGTGAAAATGCTCGCGGTGAATTCGAAAAGTAATAGGATTTACGGATAGCTGCTCAATGTTGTAGCAGCTATTTTTAGCTTTTAAATTAAAGAAAATAGAGGAAACACAATGTCTAAGATCGTTAAAGTTCTAGGTCGTGAAATCATCGATTCTCGTGGTAACCCAACAGTTGAAGCTGAAGTTCACCTAGAAAGTGGTTTTGTAGGTATGGCTGCTGCTCCATCTGGCGCATCTACAGGTTCTCGTGAAGCTCTTGAGCTACGTGATGGCGACAAATCTCGTTTCCTAGGTAAAGGTGTTCTTAAAGCTATCGCAGCTGTAAATGGTCCAATCGCAGAAGCTCTAATCGGCAAAGACGCGAAAAACCAAGCTGAAATCGACCAAATCATGATCGATTTAGATGGTACAGAAAACAAAGCAAACTTTGGTGCTAACGCAATCCTTGCTGTTTCTCTAGCAAATGCTAAAGCTGCTGCAGCTGCTAAATCTATGCCTCTTTACGCTCACATCGCTGACCTAAACGGCACTCCTGGCGTATTCTCTATGCCTCTACCAATGATGAACATCATCAACGGTGGCGAGCACGCTGATAACAACGTTGATATCCAAGAATTCATGATTCAACCTGTTGGCGCTAAAACGCTTAAAGAAGCTCTACGCATCGGCGCAGAAGTTTTCCACAACCTAGCTAAAGTACTTAAAGCTAAAGGCCTAAGCACTGCTGTTGGTGATGAAGGTGGTTTCGCTCCTAACCTTGAGTCTAACGCTGCTGCACTAGCTGCAATCAAAGAAGCTGTTGAAGCTGCTGGTTACGAGCTAGGTAAAGACGTTACTCTTGCTATGGACTGTGCTGCTTCTGAGTTCTACAACAAAGAAGACGGTATCTACGACCTTAAAGGCGAAGGTAAGAAATTTACTGCTGAAGAATTCAACCATTACCTAGCTGGTCTTGTTGAGCAATTCCCAATCGTTTCTATCGAAGATGGTCTAGACGAGTCTGATTGGGCTGGCTTCAAGCACCAAACTGAACTTCTAGGTGACAAGATTCAACTAGTTGGTGACGATCTATTCGTTACAAACACTAAGATTCTTGCTCGTGGTATCGAAGAAGGCATCACTAACTCAATTCTTATCAAGTTCAACCAAATCGGTTCACTTACAGAGACTCTAGCTGCAATCAAGATGGCTAAAGATGCTGGTTTCACAGCAGTTATCTCTCACCGTTCTGGCGAAACTGAAGATGCAACAATTGCTGATCTAGCAGTTGGTACAGCTGCAGGTCAAATCAAAACTGGTTCTATGAGCCGTTCTGACCGCGTTGCTAAGTACAACCAACTAATCCGTATCGAAGAAGCTCTAGGTGAACTAGCGCCATTCAACGGTCTTAAAGAAGTTAAAGGTCAATAATCTCAGCTTCTGAGAATATGACTTAATTCTTTAATCGTTCGATTAGAATTTAGATATAAAAACCGTCTCATTTGAGGCGGTTTTTTTATTTCAGCTACACAGCTAGTGAAGTTCTAATAAGGGGTTGATATAGTTAACCTTCAATTTTTATCATTATTAATTTATTGGAGCAAGTATGCGTGCATTTGCCATTTTATTATTGGCCACCCTAGGTTGGCTTCAATATACCTTATGGTTTGGAAAGAATGGGATGTCAGATTATGCAAAAGTGTCCAATGATGTCGTCTTACAAGAAGAAGTGAATCAAGGATTGCGAAACCGTAACGAGCAAATGTTTGCTGAAATTGATGATCTGAAAAAAGGCTTAGAAGCGATAGAAGAACGTGCTCGACATGAGTTGGGAATGATAAAAAAAGGCGAAACATTTTATCGAATCATTGATAATAATAGTGAAGGGTAAGCAATGTCTTTAACAGAAGCGTCGTCCATTGTTGCTATTGTTCCGGCAGCAGGTGTAGGCAGTCGTATGAAAGCGGATCGCCCAAAACAGTATTTATTACTTGATGGAAAAACCATTTTGGAGCATACCATCGAGCAATTACTGGCTTTTCTTGTCATTGATAAAGTAATAGTGGCCATTAGTGATACCGATCCTTACTTTGATGAATTACCGATATCAAAAGATAAGCGGGTAATACGTGTGCCAGGAGGCATAGAGCGAGCAGACTCTGTACTTTCTGGCTTAGAATATTTAAAAGAACATCAACTCAGTGAGTGGGTCATGGTGCATGATGCTGCGCGTCCTTGTATTCGACATAGTGATATTGAAAAATTGATCGCTGAAGTTATCCCTCATCATATTGGTGGGATTTTGGCTTCTCCTGTACGAGATACAATGAAGCAAGCCAACCAAGAGTCGACAATTGAAACCACCATTGATCGCAGTGTGTTATGGCATGCTTTAACTCCGCAACTTTTCACAACTGAGATGCTGTATTCAGCATTAAAAACAGGATTAGAAAAAGGCTTATCGATTACCGATGAATCTTCAGCTATCGAATTAATGGGTTATCTTCCTAAACTCGTTCATGGGCGTGCCGATAACTTAAAAGTCACGCAACCTGAAGATCTTGATTTAGCTGAGTTCTACCTTCAAAAAATGAAAAAGGAAACCAAATAATGAGAATTGGACACGGATTTGATGTACATAAATTTGGTGGTGAAGGCCCCGTTATTATCGGTGGTGTTAGCGTTCCTTATGATCAAGGTTTAATTGCACACTCTGATGGCGATGTTGCATTACATGCACTGAGTGATGCGTTGCTTGGGGCGATTGCTGAGGGTGATATTGGTCGTCACTTTCCTGATACTGATGATAAGTGGAAAGGTGCAGACAGCCGTGCTTTATTGCGTGATGTCTACCGTCGTGTAAAAGAGAAAGGGTTAGTTTTAGGTAATGCTGATGTAACTATTATTGCTCAAGCCCCTAAAATGGCACCACATATTCAAGCAATGTGCGCGGCAATTGCTGAAGATTTAGAAACAGAACTTGATAATGTAAATGTAAAAGCGACAACGTCTGAACGTCTCGGTTTTACAGGAAGAAAAGAAGGCATCGCTTGTGAAGCGGTGGTGTTGTTAGTTAAAGCATCTTATTAATTAGAGATATATTCTATGTCAGACATCATGTCTAATTTTTCGTGGTTATACGGAAAACCAGTAGCAACAGGTAAATTAAAGCAACTACCTGAGCACTTCATTGTAAAAGAAGTGCTCGGTTTTTCGTTCACAGGTAAAGGTGAGCACCTAATGGTTAAGATCCGTAAAACGGGTGAAAATACCAAATATGTTGCCAATGAATTAGCTAAATTTTGTGGTGTAAAATCAAAAGATATCAGCTGGGCTGGTTTAAAAGATCGTCATGCAGTGACTGAACAATGGTTAAGCGTACACTTACCAAAAAGTGATCATCTTAAATTTGCCTTATTTGAGGCAACACACCCTGGTGTTGAAATTTTAGAAATGACACGCCACAACAAAAAATTGCGTCCAGGTGATCTTCTAGGAAACAGCTTCCAGTTAATTGCGACAGAAGTAACTGACATGGACGATGTATTAGCTCGTTTAGAGAAAGTCAAAGTGTCTGGAGTGCCTAACTATTTTGGTTCACAACGTTTTGGTCATGAAGGCAATAACGTAACAGAAGCACGTCGTTGGGGTCGTGAAAATGTACGTACTCGTGATAATACTAAGCGTAGCTTCTATCTATCTGCTGCTCGCTCTTGGATTTTCAACCATATTGTTTCTCAAAGAATAACAGAGGGTTACTTCTCTCAACCTGTTGATGGTGATATTCTACTAGATCAAAATGATCGTATTGTAAATGAGAATGTAACGTCAGAAGAGAACATTCAAAAAATTCAGAGTGGTGAATTATCAATCAGTGCGGCATTAGCTGGTGATAATCAATTACCAACGACAGATACAGCACTAGCATTGGAACAGCCAAACTTAGATGCTGAACCTGATTTAATGGCGTTGATCTGTGGTAACCGCATGCGTCATGAGCGCCGTAGTGTTGAATTACATCCTGAAAACCTCACTTGGTCTTCTGAGGGGGATACGTTAACGCTGAATTTCTCTTTAACATCAGGCAGTTTTGCAACAGTAATTGTCCGTGAGTTATTGCAAGAAATTGAAGTAGAAAGAACGTACGAATAATACAAAATTCAGTAAAAGAAGTGGAGATAAGAGTGAACAAAAAGTTACGTATATTATTAAGTAATGATGATGGTGTTTTTGCTGAAGGGCTTAACACCCTAGCAGCAGTATTGTCTGATATTGCTGATATTACGATTGTTGCACCAGACCGAAACCGTTCAGGTGCTTCGAATTCACTTACACTTGAATCACCACTTCGAGTTCGTCAAATTGAAGCTCAAATTCATTCAGTACAAGGAACTCCTACAGATTGTGTGCACTTTGCGTTGAATGAATTAATGAAAAATAACCTTCCAGACCTTATTATTACAGGCATTAACCATGGTGCTAATTTGGGTGATGATACCTTGTACTCTGGAACGGTAGCTGCTGCAACAGAAGGGCATTTTCTAGGATTACCAGCAATAGCAATGTCTTTAGTGGGTGATAAACATTTTGATACAGCAGCACTGGTTGCTTTAAAGCTAGTGCAAAACCATTTAGAAAAGCCACTAACGACAAAAAGAGTACTTAACGTTAATGTCCCAGATTGTGAATATGCTCAAATATCTTCTTGGGAAATTACACGTTTGGGTGCTAGACACCATTCAGAGAGCATGATTAAAGATACAGACCCTCGTGGTGAAACTATTTATTGGTTGGGACCTCCTGGGAAGAAACAGGATGCAGGTCAAGGGACAGACTTTTATGCAGTGAAGCATAATTGTGTTTCTATCACTCCATTACAAGTAGATCTGACTGCACATGATTCATTAACCATAATGGCTGATTGGTTATTAAAAGAGAGCTCAATATTATGATTAACTCTCGCTCAGGGTCGTTAGAGCAATTTTTACGTCAACAAGGTATTCGAGATGAAGCAATCTTGAGGGCTATGCGTGCATTACCACGTGAACGTTTTGTATCAGAAGCACTGTCACATCAAGCTTATCAAAATAATGCGTTGCCAATTGGCGAAGGACAAACTATTTCTCAGCCTTATATTGTTGCTAAAATGACTGAGTTATTAGCATTACAACGGGATGCTGATGTCCTAGAAATAGGTACAGGTTCAGGTTACCAAACTGCAGTATTAGCCCAACTAGTTGACCATGTGCATTCAGTAGAGCGAATTAAATCACTTCAATGGAATGCAAAACGCCTACTTAAGCAGCTTGATATCTATAATGTATCGACAAAGCATGGTGATGGGTGGAAAGGGTGGCCGAGTCAAAGTCCATTTGATGCAATCATTGTGACTGCTGCTGCGGAATCGATACCTAATGAGTTATTATTACAGTTAAAAGAAGGTGGTAGGCTAGTAATTCCTGTTGGTGAATTAACACAACAATTACTACGTATTACTCGTTATGGGGATGAATTTTACTCAGAAGTGATTGAAGATGTCCGTTTTGTTCCATTAGTTGCCGGTGAATTAGCATAATAATAATGAAAATAATAATGTCTCTTCCTCGTTCGTACTTGATTGCTGCAACATGCGGTATATTGCTTTCTGGTTGTAGTATGACGGCTAATAGCCCTGCACCTGTCTCTAGTGTAAATCACTCTTCTTCTTATGCTGGTGCTGAACGTGGTAGCTATCGTGGTAGTTATTATCAAGTAGAGAAAGGCGATACATTATATTTTATTTCATACGTAACTAATAAAGATGTTAAAGAGCTGATTGCTTTTAATGAATTAGATGCCCCTTATATTATTCATCCTGGTCAAAAAATTAAATTATGGGGGCCTAAATATGTCGCCCCAGTTTATGGAAATGATGGCCATGATTTTAGTAAAAAGAATACGTCCCCAGCAACAGCAATAACTGGTACAACAACGGTTGCCGTTGTACCACTAGTTACTAACAAACCTATCAGTAATAACGAGTCAAATGTGTCGAACAGCACAAACTCATCACCTGTACAAAAACAAAGCACAAAAAAGGTTGAAAACACTAAACCTAAGGAGTATGTTAAATCTAACAAATCGGCAACATCTTCTAAGTCAACGTCAGTTGTAGAGCCTAAAAAAACAGTTAAACCAAAGCCGATTGTTAAAGAGAAGCCAATAGTTAAGCCCAAACCTAAACCAGTAGAAAAAAAATCGGATAAGGTAGATTCGTGGTTATGGCCAACAAAAGGGCGAGTAATCGCCAAGTTTTCAACAGGAGACCAAGGTAATAAAGGGATTGATATTGCAGGCCAGCGAGGTCAAGCAATCATCTCTACCGCAAAAGGAACAGTGGTTTACGCAGGTAATGCGTTAAGAGGATATGGTAATTTAATTATTATTAAGCATAACGACGATTATTTAAGTGCCTATGCTCATAATGAGTCACTGTTTGTTAAAGAAGGTCAAAATGTCAATGCGGGACAAAAAATAGCATCGATGGGCAGCTCAAATACGAGCAGTGTTCGTTTGCATTTTGAGGTTCGCTTTAGAGGGAAATCGGTAAATCCACAACGGTATTTACCGTAACAGGGATGACATAGCTGAGTTGTAATGTCTTGCTGGCTCGCCATGGGGAGGCGCTATGAGTAAAAGCAATACAGTAACTAAAGAAGTTGAAGAGTTCGAGCTAGATACAGTTAATGACAGTGACGTTATTGCTGAGGAAAGTTCGGAACGTCTTGAGGTAACCAGTTCACAAAAAGTAATGGATGCAACGCAACTTTACTTGGGTGAAATTGGCTTTTCTCCATTATTAACTGCAGAAGAAGAAGTTTATTTTAGTCGTTTAGCCTTAAAAGGTGATCAAGCGGCACGCTCTCGAATGATTGAGAGTAATCTTCGACTCGTTGTAAAAATAGCACGCCGTTACAATCATCGTGGTCTTGCACTGTTAGATCTAGTTGAAGAAGGTAATCTAGGGTTGATCCGAGCGGTTGAAAAGTTTGACCCAGAAAGAGGTTTTCGCTTTTCTACCTATGCAACATGGTGGATACGCCAGACTATTGAGCGTGCCATTATGAATCAAACTCGAACCATACGTTTACCTATTCATGTAGTAAAAGAGCTTAATGTTTATTTGCGAGCCGCACGTGAGCTTTCACAGAAACTAGATCATGAGCCAACGCCTGAAGAAATTGCAGAAAAATTAGATAAACCAGTTAGTGATGTGAGTCGTATGCTGCGTTTAAATGAACGAGTAACTTCTGTAGATTCAATGGTTGCCGGTGAGTCAGATAAAGCCTTACTAGATATTTTACCAGACACCAAACATAACGACCCTGAATCGGAAGCGCAAAAAAATGATCTCAATGCATCTCTAGTTGGTTGGCTTGAGCAGCTAAACCCAAAACAGAAAGAAGTAGTCGCTCGTCGTTTTGGTTTATTAGGCTATGAAACGGCAACACTAGAACAAGTTGGTAAAGAGATTGGTCTAACGCGTGAACGAGTAAGACAAATTCAAGTGGAAGGACTACGACGTCTGAGAGAAATTATGACGCAGCAAGGCTTGAATATGGAAACGCTATTCGCAATTGAAGAACATTAAATGTTATAAATATAGCTCGGATTGATAAAATAATAAAAGCCCCAGCAATTTAATTGTTGGGGCTTTTTTCTTATGAAGTCTCCTGTTTTTCACTTTCTTGTAAAGTATGAAATCCAGACCAAATACGATTAAATGTAGTGATCCAACATAACGCAGAATAGACATAGGCAATGAGGGAAAAGTGAGTAGGAAATAAGCAGAATAGAACAAAGCAAGCAATGGTCTCTGTTCCCTCCGTTAAACCACTCATGTAGTAGAGGGATTTGTTTTTATATATCGGATTATCAATGTTTCGTTTCCCTGCCATAATAGCAAAAGCTAAAAAGCTACTTCCGGTTCCGATGAAAGAAAAGATAAGCAGTGCACCAGAAATTGCATTCTGCTCAGGGTTTGCCAAGATAAAACCAAAAGGGATGAGTGAGTAAAATAAAAAATCTAAGCTAATATCTAAGAAGCCACCAGAATCAGTAATACCATTAATTCTGGCTAGCGCCCCGTCCAAGCCATCACAAATTCGATTTAATAATATGAGAATTAACGCAATATTATATTCTTGAAAAATCAGAGCAGGAAAAGCTAAGCAGCCTAAAATAAAACCAAACACGGTTGTTTGGTTAGCTGTGATCCCAAATTGATGTAAATGGTTAGCAATCATCGATAATGGTTTTCTGATAATTTTAACACTGAATTTATCAAGCATGCTTACGCTCCGCTGGCCAAACTAATTGTTGGCTGTCTTTAGGTATATCATCAACATCGTGTGTCACAAGCAATGCTGGAATATTTGCTGACGCTAACTGTTCAAAAACCCAATCTCGAAACTGAATTCGCAATGCTTTATCAAGTTTGCTAAAAGGTTCATCTAATAATGCAACTTTAGGCTTGGCTAATAACATACGGACTAAGCTGATCCTAGCTCGTTGACCACCAGAAACTTGATCTGGAAATACAGTCGCTAATTCTTCTAATTGCACGCTTTCTAATGCTTCCATCGCTTCTATTTTTCGTTGTGATCCTTTAATGGAATTAGGCAATGCAAAAGCCAGGTTTTCCCAAATACATAAATGAGGAAATAAAAGATCTTCTTGAAATAATATTCCTACGTTACGTTCATGAGAGGGAAGTTGATGTATAGGTTTTTCATCAATATATATTTTTCCAGTATAGTGAAAATCAGAGCTGAGATGTCCAGCGATGACATTTAGTAAGGTTGATTTACCACAGCCACTAGGTCCCATGACACTGAGTACTTTTCCCTTCTGTATTGATAAAGAACAAGAGGGTAATAAAGTAGAACCATTACGAGTTAGAATGTTGAGATCGATTATTGATAGGCTCATTACTCGTCATTTTTCCTTGTTGTTAAGTTGAGATGAGAGCGGTGTGAATAGACTCGCCCAATAATGAATGCCAAGCTAAAGAATATAAAAGGAAGTAACGCTTGCCATAAGCCATATAACGCAGTGACTCGACGATCAAAGCCACTTGAAAGTGCAACGGCTTCAGTTGTTAAAGTAACCACTCTTCCAGCACCCAGCATTTGAGTCGGTAAATATTGTGCCAAACTTACACTGATCCCAACTGCCCACGCGTACAAAACAGCGGGTAGAAGAAGAGGAAGTTTTATTTTTATCCAACAATACCAAGGGGATTTCCCAAGACTTAGGCCTGTTTGAATTAAGCGTTGATCAAAACTCCGCCATGGTCCATCTAAAGCAAGAAAAATATAGGGAAATGCAAAGAAAACATGTGACCACACTACCCAAAACCAATAAGAGTCACTAGAAAAGTAGAGAGCGCTAACTTGAAGGCCAAATAATAAAGAAAGTTGTGGTACTAACATTGGGATTGCGATCAATAGTGAAGGAATATGCCAGCGATATTTAATTTTGAATTCATGTCCTAACAGCGCCAAAGTAAGAGCTAATGTAGCTGAGAGTATCGCTATTACTATGCTGTCAGTGATAATTGGTAGCAGATTTTCCCATTCATGGTTCCAAAAACGAAGTGTAAATTGGGTTGGTAGTAATTCAGGGAATCGCCAGCGTTGTGCAACGCTCCAGAGAACCATCATTGGCAATGATAATGTGATAATACCTGCGATTGTGGTAAATAAACTTAAACCAGGAAGGCGAAATCCCATACGACCAGAGATTTGCCAATGGCGGCAATGCTTGGTGATCCCCCATTCTAAAAATCGATGTATAGCAATAAGTAGAAGGCATAAGAAAAAGAGAATCATTGCCCCTGCGCCAGCTCTTGGTTGTAATTTAATATCAGGATCGGTAAACCATTGCCACACTAAAACTGCAAAAGTTGGAGGATTAGTAGAACCTATAATTAAACTGACGTCGACCACTGAGATGCTATAAGCAATGATAGCAAGTAAAGGAAAACGTGCCTTTCTAAGCCATTGAGGAAAAAGGCATTTCCACCAAATTTGATGGCGTTGGTAGCCAAGGCTTGCAGAAACTACTATCGTTTTGTCTATATTCAGTTGCTGCATAATAGGAATGCTCATTAAAAGAAGAAAGGGAACTTCTTTAATAATCAGTACTAAAATCAGGCCGATACTCCATGAATCATTAATGATAATTGGAAAACCAAATTCTCCTAAGGGAGCAAGCAATCTGGCTAGTATACCTGTTGGAGAAAAGAGAAAAGCAAATCCAATAGCAAAAGCAACATGGGGCATGGCAAGTAATGGCGATAGTAAAGGCTCTATTTTTTTCCAAATAGGCAGTTGCCATGTGCGCTGTAAAATAGAAAAACTAATAACACAAGAAGCAATCGTGCTAATAAAGGCACTAGTTAAGGTTAAAATTATAGAGTGTGATATTCCGCTCCATTCAAATACAGAGGTATAGCCGTTAAAAGAGAAGTCATTTAATCCAATCGGGGGGATATAGCTGAAAGAAGAGCTTATGACTCCGATCAACCCTGGGATGATCGGGAGTATACAAACTATAATAAGAAAGAGATAAAAAAAAGGTAAAACCATAGTCTTATTATTAATGCCCTAATAAAAATTCACATCATGTCTAAAAATAGAAAAGTGATGCATTATGCCATATTGTATTGATAGGCGTGAATGGAATAGGACTAAAAGTAAACTAATTAGTTCATTTTTGGAAGTGTTAATTTTGATAGTGAGATTTGTTTCCAATATCAAAATGCAATGGCATTCTCCATTTTTGGATAGCAAGAAAAAGAAAAACCACCCCACAACTAAGTAAGCATATTAACGCAATAAGCCAAACTTCGAGAGCTAGCATTACAGTGAGAATACATAGAAGAAAAGGAACAATTTTAAGTCCGAAGACGTTAAAGCAAAATGATTCTTTTAGTGCAATCCCAGAAAAAGTAATGAAGAGAAATCCTAAAGGTAGCCACAGTAATTGACTATTTTCTAAGACAATTAATAGCACTAAGCCTACCCATGTAGGCCAGGTGATCAGCAGTCTAATTTTTTTATCATAAACATGTAAGTTAGCCGCACTCATGGCTGAAGCGCTGACAAGACAAAAAAGTGCTAGCGGCATAAAGGAACCATCTATGATAATTAGAGCGATATCATCAGCAATAGCAAGGCTGGTTAAAAATAGTGAGATAGAAAAGAGAGTAATACCTGAGCGATAAGTTATAACGCTGATCTTATCTAAAGTATCAAGAGTTTCAACATGTTCGGTATTTGCCATGAAATTAACCTAATTTATATATATATTTTAACTTTAGCATGCTTCATTGAAGTTCGTCTTGTGTAATTTTCGTTAATCACATTTCATTATAATTACGTAGTGATGGTCTACTTTTCTCATTTGTAATTGTTTTTGGTTTATATCTTTTCATATAAGTAAAATTTAGTGATTTGTATCACATAAATGATGATTTTAAATCTGTGCTATGTATACTCCTTCCCCCAATACAAGCCGTCACATGGAACAGTGAATGACCCCAAGGACTTGGACCAGCTACTGTTAAACAGCTTGTAAAGGGTAAACAATGAACATACTTATTTCTATCGTCACTTCCTCTTGGTGTAGTCAATCTTCACCGATCTCGTCATCTACGATGGCAGCTCCTTTTGTTTCTTCTTTTTATTCTAAAATCGTATAGGCGTAATTATGACTATTTTATTTAGCCTATTAGGCATGTGTGCACTTATTTTTTGTGCATGGGTATTTTCCGAGAAGCGTTCAGCGATCAATTGGAAAACTGTCTCTAGAGCCCTTTTATTACAATTCTCTTTTGCTGCTCTGGTGCTTTACTTTCCATGGGGGCAAGCTGCATTGGCAGGGTTAAGTAGCGGGGTATCCAGTTTGCTTGGTTTTGCTGATGAAGGGATAGCGTTTCTCTTTGGTGATCTTGCTTCTACTGGTTTTATTTTTGCTATTCGTGTTCTTCCTATTATTATTTTCTTTAGTGCTCTTATCTCCGCGTTATATTATTTAGGCATTATGCAAAAAGTCATCGCTATTCTTGGTGGTGCAATTCAAAAATTCCTCGGTACAAGTAAAGTAGAGTCTCTCGTCGCCACTGGTAATATCTTCCTTTCTCAAGGTGAATCCCCTCTTCTTATTCGTCCATTCCTAGCTCAAATGACCCGTTCTGAACTGTTTGCTGTAATGGCGGGTGGTATGGCATCCGTTGCTGGTAGTGTTCTTGGTGGTTATGCAGGGTTAGGGGTAGAACTTAAATACCTAATCGCAGCAAGTTTTATGGCGGCACCGGGCAGTTTGTTAATGGCGAAGATTCTAGTTCCTGAACAATCAACACCAGTTGACCAACATGAATTAACCATTGATAAAAGTGAGCAAAGTAATGTTGTGGATGCACTAGCAAGTGGTGCTATGAACGGAATGAAAGTCGCGGTTGCGGTTGGTACTATGCTGATTGCATTTGTCAGTGTGATTGCAATGGTAAACAGCGGACTAGAAATGGTTGGTGACTGGTTTGGTTTTGCAGGCATCACTTTACAGACCGTATTTGGTTATGTATTTGCACCAATCGCTTGGGTTATAGGTGTACCAAAGCATGAAATGATCATGGCTGGTTCTTACATCGGTCAGAAAGTCGTTTTGAATGAGTTTGTTGCATTTATTGATTTTGTTCAGCATAAAGATCAACTATCTGCGTATACACAAGTAATTATCACATTTGCATTGTGTGGCTTTGCTAATATCGGTTCGATAGCGATTCAATTGGGCTCTATTGGTGTAATGGCTCCAGAGCGTCGTGCAGAAGTTGCTAATATGGGTTTTAAAGCGGTACTGGCTGGTACGTTAGCGAACTTGATGAGTGCATGTTTAGCTGGATTGTTCTTTAGTTTATCAATGTAAAATCTAGCTTGAAGTTAAAAGTTAAAGCCCATGCTGTATGAAAATACGCATGGGCTTTTGTCTATTTAACCAATTACAATTTGACCTAAGATATAGCCAACGACACAGGCTGAAACGACACCAATTAAGCCCACTGACATAAATGAATGGTTAAAATACCATTTACCAATCTTAGTTGTACCTGAGCTATCAAAGTTTACCGTAGCAATATCTGATGGGTAATTTGGAATGAAGAAGTAACCATAAACGGCTGGCATTAAACCAATAACTAAAGCCGGTTCTAAGCCAAGGGCTAGGCCTACTGGTAACATCATACGAGCGGTTGCAGCTTGTGAGTTCACCACAACAGAAACAATAAATAGAGATAAAGCAAACGTCCAAGGGTGAAGCGTTACCATATCAACAATACCAGCTTTGAATTGAGGCATAGCGTATTGGAAATAGGTATCTGACATCCAAGCGATACCAAAGATAGCAATTGCTGCAACCATGCCTGATTTAAATACCACACCATTAGGAACATCACGAGGATCAGTTTTGGTCGCTAATAAAATAATACCACCAAACGCTAGCATCATCATTTGGATTACAACCGACATCTTGATTGGCTTGTCACCATCAACAATAGTTCGAATTTCAGGGAACATTGCAATCACAACAATTGAAGCAATTGCAGCTAAAAAGATAAGAACGGCATTACGTGCTTTTGTTGGAAGTTCTTCATCTAAAGAGGTTGAGGTTGTGTTTAAGATTTTTTCGCGCCAAATAGGATCTTTTAAACGTGCTTGATAATCTTCATCATCTTCTAACTCTTTGCCGCGACGTAAGCTGTAAAGTGCCAGCATTAACGTACCAAACAAAGTCGAAGGAACCGTTACCATTAAGATCGACATTAAGGTGATTGATGCGTCAATATCTACTAATTGTGCGAGATAATAAACAACCGCAGCAGAAAGTGGTGAAGCGGTAATTGCAATTTGAGAAGCAACAGATGCAGCAGCCATTGGGCGCTCAGGACGGATACCATTCTTTAGTGCTACATCACCGATGATAGGCATAATTGAGTACACAGCATGACCTGTACCTAGTAAAAATGTCATTGCATAAGTGACAAATGGCGCAATGATGGTGACCCGTTTTGGGTTCTTTCTTAAAATGCGTTCAGCCACTTGTAACATGTATTTTAAACCACCAGCGGCTTCTAATATAGAGGCGCAAGTCACAACGGCTAAGATGATCAACATTACAGTGACGGGAGGAGAGGTTGGTGGCATTTTGAAGATAAAGACTTCAATGACCAAACCAATTCCAGAAACAACCCCTAACCCTATACCACCAAATCGGGAACCAGTATAGAGAACGAGTAATAAAAAGAGAAATTCAAAGTACAACATAGAACCACCTGCATTAATGCAATTATAATTAAAATCAACTAAGGGCATTAATACCTTATTTTTCATATGGTTTAATTGAGCAAGTTCTCATTTAGACTGTTGTTGGTTTTATAAATAGAAGCTTGGTTGATCTGAATTAAATGAAAGGTCATTTTTTATCAAAAAAAGAAAAAATGGGCGCTATCTATCGGATTGTACTGGTTATTATATGATGGGGTTTGGGTATTAACTCGGTGCTAATACCCAAAGAAGACTAGTCTCGTGTGAAGTTTTGCTCTGAAAAGTGGTCAAGATCGTACGGTGTTTGTTGATAAACACAATAATTGAGCCAGTTAGAAAACAGCAAATGTCCGTGACTGCGCCATGTCGCTTTTGGTGGAATATCAGGATTATTCTCAGGGTAGTAATTGAGAGGAATCACAGGTTCCATTCCCTCGCCGAGGTCACGAACGTACTCATTATGCAGAGTAAATGAATCGTATTCTGGGTGTCCGGTGACAAATACGTTTCGTTTATCTTTGGTTGATGCTAAATACACACCTGCCTGATCAGAAGTGGCAAGAATATCGAGATCTGTGTGCTCATTTAGATAATCAGCTGAAAAATCAGCATAACGAGAGTGAGGCGCTAAAAATTCATCATCAAAGCCACGTAAAATAGGGTGGTGTTGATCAAGATTATTATGCTGATATACCCCAGATAACTTCTCTTTACGAGTGCGCTTTGGTAAATCATACAGCAACTTTAAACCTGCTTGTGCTGCCCAGCAAACATACAAACTTGAAGTCACATGATCTTTTGCCCATGTCATAATAGTTTGTAGATGATCCCAATAAATGACATCTTCAAATTGCACTAAACCCAGCGGTGCGCCTGTAATTATCAGTCCATCAAAATTGCGATCTTTGATGCCTTCAAATTGGCGATAAAAGGTATCTAAATGCTCAGTTGGTGTATTTTTACTGGTTCGATTATCAATGCGTAATAGCTCTACATCCACTTGTAATGGACTATTCGAAAGTAAACGTAAAAATTGTGTTTCAGTTTCAATTTTCTTTGGCATCAAGTTTAAAATGATGACTTTTAGAGGACGAATGGCTTGTGTGGTGGCGCGAGACTCTTGCATGATAAAGATATTTTCTTCACGTAATACTTCAGCAGCAGGGAGTTGGTCTGGTATTTTTATCGGCACAACTTATCCTTAAGTTATTTTAATTTGTAGCATTCTATACGTCTATACCCCTAAACTACCTTATTATTTATCGAGTGTCGAGACAGGGTCATGCTCATTTTTTATATTTTTATCATTACAATATTAGTAGTGGCTAATTTGCGTTAAGCTAAATAAGCATTGACTAATGCATGATTCGTACGTACTCTTATTAATATGTTTAAAAAACAAACTAATGAGTAATGATGATGACAATTCCATGGAGCTCTTTATTTGGCGGAATACTGTTAGGTGTATCAGCGACTTTATTGCTTTTACTTAACGGTAAAATTGCCGGGATCAGTGGAGTACTGACTGGGTTAATGGCACCGAAAAAACGAGACTACGCATGGAGATGGCTGTTCGTGCTTAGTATGATCGCGGGTGGTGCTATTGGTGTGTATTTCTTAGGCGCTGAAGTGCCAAAAGAGTATGAAACTACAACCAGTATGCTTATTGTTGCTGGACTATTGGTTGGTATTGGTACTCGTTTAGGTAATGGCTGTACGAGTGGTCATGGGATTTGTGGTATTGGACGCTTATCGGTTCGCTCAATGGTGGCAACCGCAGTGTTTATGCTTGTTGCTGCAATAACCGTATTTGTTCGATTACATATACTTTAATAAGGGATGGTTATGAATAATGTATTTTTTCGTCTAGTGTCTCTTATCTCTGGTCTTCTATTTGGTCTAGGCATGGCGATATCAGGCATGGCTGATCCTGAAAAAGTTATTGGTTTTTTAGATGTTACTGGTCACTGGGATCCAAGCTTAATGTTTGTAATGGGAGGGGCACTATTAGTCTTTATGCCTACCTATTTCTTATTAATTAAACCAAAAACAAAACCACTTAACGCTGAACAATTTTGTTTGTCTAGTAACAAACAAATTGATACGAAATTGCTATCAGGAGCAGCTATCTTTGGTTTAGGTTGGGGGATTGCAGGTATTTGCCCTGGACCCGCAGTATCAAGTATCGGGCTTGGTAATAGTGGTTTGGTTTATTTTTTAATTGCCATGATGATAGGGCTAGGAAGTACTCATTTCATTCTTAATAAAAATACGTAATATCAAACTTGCATCAGAGAGGAGCTAATAACATTATTGGCTCCTTTACGTCTATTCTGAGTTCGAGCCGTTATTCTTTATTGATAGCAATAACGCTCTTCTTCTTTTTCACTATTATATTCAACCAATTCCCATTCAAAATGCGCTTTATCATAAAAATAAATGCGTCGACCATACTTCTCTTGTGCGATATCTCCATTTTGTTCGTAACCTAAAGAAAGCAGTTTATTTTGAATGCTATCTAAATTCTCAACGATCATTCCAATATGGTTAATTGCAATATTTTGGTATGGCTTACGATTGTCGATAGAGGTCATTGAATCGTGTGGCTCTTGCAAGGCAAAGTAGCAAGTATCGTTGCCGATATGTACCCAACGTTGTTTTCCTTTAGGGGTTTGATCTGCTTTTATTCGAAAGTCAGGTGCTGCATTTAAAAGAAAAGCGATAGCTGCATCAATGTTTGGTACGGTGAGATTAGCATGTTCAAATTGTGTCATAGTGACTCCTGTCATTGATTAATCTTGCTTAGTTGGATACAGCTTAAAACCTCAACTTAACTTTAGGTCAATAACTAAATTAATTTTCCTTATCATTTATTTTGATTTGTACCAATGTAACTAGTAATAATGATCAGGTAATTAATGGAGTTGGTATTAAACATTATGTTTTGTCTGAATTATAGATAAAAAAAAGCCCGTAGTACTTAGGCTACGGGCTTTGCTTATTTATGAGATAAGAGAGTTATTATGCTTTCTTTTTCTTTGGGTGCCATGCACCATCTAGGTTATCTAGCTCAGGGAACTTAGTACGATCAAACTCTGGAGTTTTTCCCGCTTTAAGTTGAGTTTCGTAATCTTTAATGATCTTGATTGCCAGTTTAGAAAGCAATACTAGAGCAACGATGTTGATTAATGCCATCATCCCCATAGATGCATCAGCTAAGTTCCATACCACCGGTAGAGAAGCTACAGAGCCAAACATAACCATTGCTAGTACACATAGACGGAAACCAAATAAACCCTTCTTAGAATTACCATTCAAGAACATTACGTTTGTTTCAGCGTAGCTGTAGTTTGCAATGATAGACGTAAAACAGAACAGAAGAATAGCTAGAGCCATAAAGTAGCTTGTCCAACCGCCTAATTCATTGGTTAGTGCTTGTTGAAGAAGGCCAATGCCTGTTGCTGCATCTGGTTGATCCATTACGCCTGAAAGCATAATCATCGCCGCAGAAGCTGTACAGATAACTAGCGTATCAACAAACACACCTAGCATTTGCACAAAACCTTGTGATGCAGGGTGGTTAGGGTTTGGTGTAGCACTTGCTGCGATGTTTGCAGCAGAACCCATGCCCGCTTCATTCGAGAATAAACCACGAGCGATACCAGATTGCATTGCTTGAGCGATAGTATAAGCAACACCACCAGCCGCTGCTTCTTGCCAACCGAACGCACTCTTAACGATAAGCGCTAATACTGCAGGAACTTCAGTAATATTCATCAATACAACAATTAGTGCAATCGCAAGGTAACCAATAGCCATAACAGGAACGATTTTTGAAGATGCGCTAGCAACACGACGTAAACCACCCATGATAAAGAAGCCTGAAACAGCAACAATGATGATACCCATGATAGTTTTATCAAAACCAAATGAATGATTAAGTGCATCAGTAATCGTGTTTGCTTGAACGGCGTTGAATACTAGACCAAAAGCGATGATTAGGAAGATAGAGAAAAGAGTCCCCATCCAGCGTTGACCAAGACCTTTCTCCATGTAGTAAGCAGGGCCGCCGCGGTATTGACCGTCAACGTCTTTCACTTTATATACTTGAGCTAGTGTTGATTCAATAAATGCTGTAGCCATACCAAATAGAGCAATTACCCACATCCAGAAGATAGCACCAGGGCCACCAACAGTTAATGCTACTGCCACACCTGCCATGTTACCCGTTCCCACGCGAGCAGCCATAGAGGTGCAAAATACTTGATAAGAACTGATACCGCTGTCGATCTCTTGACCGTTGCGTAAAATTTTAATTGAGTGACCAAGTTGGCGAAGTTGAATGAAGCCAAGACGTACAGTGAAGTACACACCAACACCAACAAGAAGATAAACGAGAACTTGTCCCCAAAGAAGCCCATTAATTGCGCCAATAACGGACATTAAAGCTTCGTTTATTGACTCAACTAGAGTTAAATCTGTGTTTGTCATGAAATTTCCTTATTAATAATCGTCAATTTATTTTTCTTAAAAAATGAATTTCAAATGTTCAATCTTTAAGAAATATAAGTAACTTTGTTATAAAGTTGTATAAAATATCGTTTGCTAAGGATTTGCGGCGATTAATATAGTTCAGTAGGCTTTGTATAGTCAATAATAATGAAACAATATGCCATACTTTTTTTACGTATGGTTAAAAATATTTACAAAATAATGTTTTTATTTTTATGTGTTTTATGCTCTTTTGGAAAGTTTCTTATTTTTAGCTAGATCCGCTTTTATTATAAAAAATAAACCTGCTTTTGAGTTTATGGTATCTATCTATTTTATAAAGTTGTATCTAAGTACTTAACTCTAAGTATGCAGATATAACTTAATGATAGTTAATTCTTTTTTATCAATATGCCGTGGGCTCTAAAATTGAAATTTCTTATTCTATTACCAATATTTAATTGATAATTTTATCGTTATCTTTCCATTCCTAGACTGTCACCTTTATTTGAATATTTTAGATAAGTTGACCTTCGAAGAGTTAGCGTAACTGGTGATAAATTACAGTTTTTCTTCTCAAATAAATGTTTTTAACATGCATAGAAAAATTTCTCATTTAATACTCTTTTGTGATTATCTAGGTATTGAAACGGATATTTATGGTGTACATGCTTAAAAATTTGGCAGTTGAACAGTGAAAGTACTAAAACAAAATTAAGCCCTAGGGTTTCTAAGTATTATCGTTTAATTTAGGGTGCTGAAGCTCTTACTCTATATTTTAATTATTGGTGATGTTATGAAATGTATTTTGTCCATTCAATCTCATGTGGTTTTTGGTTGTGCAGGCAACAGTGCTGCGGTCTTCCCGATGCGTAGGATGGGAATGGAAGTATGGCCAATTAACACGGTACAGTTTTCAAATCACACGCAATATCAACAAGGCTGGAAAGGTATGGCTATGCCTGCTGGCCACATTTCAGAATTGGTTGATGGTTTATCAGCAATTGAAGCGACTCAAGTTTGTGATGCGGTATTAAGTGGTTACTTAGGATCAGCAGCGCAAGGTCAAGAGATTATTACTGCTGTTCAAAAAATCAAACGAGACAATCCAAACGCGATTTATTTCTGCGATCCTGTGATGGGACACCCTGAAAAAGGGTGTATCGTTGCGCCAGAAGTGGAAATGTTTTTTAAAGAATCAGCACTAGCCTCAGCAGATATTGTTGCACCTAATTTATTAGAGTTAGAAAGTTTATCTGGTATGGTGATCAATACATTAGACCAAGTGATCGCAGCAAATAAGCAACTGATTGATAAAGGTGTAAAGATGGTAGTGGTGAAACACTTAAGTCGTGCGGGAGTTCAAAAAGATCGTTTTGAGATGCTATTAACCACTAAAGAAGGTAGTTATCACATATCTCGTCCTTTATATGACTTTGATGCAAAGCGCCAGCCTGTAGGGGCCGGAGATTTAATTAGTGGAGTGATGCTTGCCAATTTAATGGCAGGATATGTGCCAGTAGAGGCATTCGAGCGTACTAATGCCGCGGTTGATTCTGTTATGCAAGAGACTTTCAATCGTGGAGCTTATGAGTTACAGATCATCGCATCACAAGAGCAGTTCAATGCACCTGATATAATAGTAAAAGCAGAGAAAGTAGCCTAATTAAAAGGGCACTAAATAGAGATAGTGAGATTATTGCTGAGCAATGTCATTTAAGAATTCAAGTCGCTTTTTCTCTTGCTCAGACATTTGATAAGGCTCGTCATTGAGGCTTGAAATATCAAAATTTAGAACAGAAAGAACGGCATCTTTACTGGTGCCGTAACGTGTCTTTTCTCCTGGGAAGTCAGACATTCTTTCGATTGTTATATTCCGTAACTCTAGATCCCCTTGTTGGTTTTTAAGAACAGATTGATGTGCTTTTAATTCAAAAACCACCTTTCCTTGAGTAATCTCTTTCTTATTATTTAATGATGCAATCGGCTTTCCATCAACATGGTATAAATTTGCTCGAATACGATAATTCCCCGCTTCTTTTACTTCTAAATTGAGAGGGAAAATCATATCACTGCCTACAGAGTAAGTAGCGTCTAAAGAGGTAACATAAGCTACAGGATTAGAAAATTGAATATCTGTAGTCAGGATATCTACGCCATCTATAAATGAAACCGTTGCTTTAATTCTTATTTCTTGAGGCCACTCTTTTTTGGGCGTGAATTCTGTTATTAATTCTTGAGAATATCGGGATAAAAGAGGCTCACGTGTATTTGGATCAAATAGTTCGTATTCAATATGGTCAATACCTAGGTCTGAATTTAAAGTTACGACGATAGGTTCCGGGTAATCAAAACGGTATTTTTTTAATGATAAAGAAGCAGTATGAGAGCCATCTAAAATAGGAATATCGACCACGCTAAAATGGTTTGGTTCTAAGTAATTAATATCATTAGAAAGCAGTGGCGTCGAGTAAGATGGGAATGCTACATCATTTGCATAACTTTTAGATAAAAGAGCAAACTGTTGAGTCAATTCTTGAGGTAGTTCATGGTGAGATTGCGTTTGAATATCTTCTATTAGTGTTGAGTTTGTCTTATTTTTTTTACTCTTTACTAGCTGTGCTGAAGTTATTTCTTCAAGAGGTTTTTTTTGCTCTAACGTGTAGGCTGAAACGATAGCGGGTGGTGGAGTATTGTCTCGCATTATCCAATGAAAAGTGGCGGCTGCAACCATCAGCAGCACGCCAATAAATAAAAAGTGTTTGTTCATTATAGTAATTCACTAACCAATTCAGACATGGTTTCATTATCTGATTTATCAACATAACGGTAAGTACTGCCATTTAACCAATAAGTTGAGTCTGTTGTGTTTACTTGGATGACAGTACCATCAAGCAATGTTTTTTGTTGGTTTACTGCTGTCACTTTCCCTTGATGACTCGTTCCGATTAAACCACTATGGCTATAGTCATCCCCCATAAGTAGAGGATAATGATAAGGCATAAAACTGGTTACTGCTTGTGATTGAGGCTCTATTTTTCCATCAAAAGAAATAGATGCAGAGCAACTTGTAAATTCACCAGATTGACTTGAACCACATGATGAGTGGCTTGCTACTACACCGTCGTCTTTACCAGGAAGAAAACCACTGGTAGAGCCGAAGTAATCACTGCCTTTACCTACAAAACGAATACGAGGAATACGGTTGTCGGGTAGAGGTGCTAATTGTCGAGCATTAGCTACTTTTAAATCATTTAATACACCAGTGTTTTGAGGACTAGGAACCTCACCAAGCCATTTTGTCATAGCGTATTTTAAAGGTGCATTTAAATACCCATTGCCTTCTGAAATGTTAATCGCAAGATCACCTAATTCAGAACCACCGCCAGCACCTGCAAAATCAAATGTCGCAATAATATTTAGTGGTGTTAGCCCTGCATTTTTTAACCAGTTTTCCTGATTGTCTAATAGGTAACGAGCGACTAAATCCCCCGTTGAGTGAGTAACTAAAATACACCCATTTTGACAAGTATTACTTTTAGATAGAGCTTTGAGTTTTGGCCAAACGTAATCGGTTGAAATTTTTCCTGCAACTCTTTCTTGTGATGGCCAATCAATTCGTTCGTCAGCTTTTGATAGCCAAAAATCTTGCCAATAGTTTTTACCATCAGCAATTACTTCATCGTGCATTGGCTGAGTTTGTAATTGACCCGCTTGAAAACCGTGGATCAAAATAATGGGATGTTCTCCTAATGCCGCCAGACTAGGAATAGGCGATATAGCAGTGGTTAACAGCAATAAACGAGAAAGAAATTTCATAAAACCTAGCCTTTTGAGAGTAATTATCTTTCTAGAGTATAAGCTCGTTAAATATTTATCAAATGAATAATTTGATCTTATTTCCATTTGAATAAGAATATTTTAAATTTTTATTTTTGAAATTGAAGAGTGGGTGTAACCACATTCAAACTCTGCAACTTTTACTTACAGTCCTTGGTGGTATCTTATTGGACTTTTCGCTAAAGTCTCGCCGTCTTAATTTTGCTCGCATATGAACCCTCATATTAAGATTAACCTTATCATTAGATATTTAGTCTAATTGATATAATCAGTGTTTCGAACAAGGAACTCATCATGAACTCACTCATACAGGAACCCCCAAGTTGGAGGTTTAACTCTTTTTCTACATGATGATCTGAGGGCGATATGTTTTCAGATCTGGAGACATATTATGGAATTCGTACAACAAAAAACGCACATAGAACAAATTGAAACCACAGCTAGCCTGCATAAAGATACCGGTGTTGATAACCTTGGTATTAGCATTAAACATGCCTCGATAGGAATGCTATATAAGAAGCGTGTATTTTGGCTCGTTTTATTAGTCTTCGGTAATATCTTCTCAGGGGCGGGAATTGCGTATTTTGAAGATATTATAACTTCTTATGTCGCGCTTGTTTTTTTCTTACCTTTATTAATTGATAGCGGTGGTAACGCAGGATCTCAATCCGCAACCTTAATGGTTCGAGCGTTAGCCACTGGTGATGTAAAGCCCAATGATTGGGGTAAAATGCTAGGCAGAGAAGTATTTGTCGCGCTCGGTTTAGGATTAAGTATGGCGGCTGCGGTTTATCTTCTTGGCTTCTTTCGTGGCGGCTATGAGATTGCGATGGTAGTGGGGCTCAGTATGATCGTTATTGTCCTGATTGGTAGCTTAATTGGCATCATACTTCCGTTTGGTTTACATAAACTCAATGTAGATCCTGCTTCTGCTAGTGCACCAATGATCACTTCTATTGCTGATATTTCTGGCGTCTTAATTTATTTTGCTATTGCCTCTGCGTTGCTTGATATAGGGTGATGTCTCAGTCTCTATAAGATAACCCCAACCTCTCAGGGGATGGGGTTTGACCTTTATTAAGTTTGAGGGCAAATAGCGACCCTATTTCGACCATTACTTTTAGCTTGGTATAGAGCCTTGTCTGCCCGATCTACACACTCTTCCCAACTTTCAAATGAAGAAAGTTGAGCTACGCCAAAACTGGAGGTTAGTGAGAGTTCGTTGCTACCATCTATAGTTATTTTAGATATCGATTGACGTAATTCATTCGCCATTTCCTTTGCTTTTTCTGCATGGCTATCAGGTAATAAAATCATAATCTCATCTCCCCCAAAACGAAAAGCAGAGTCAGAAGAATTAAGTGAATTTTTGATTGATTCTGCGACCATTTTTATCACACGATCACCGATAATATGCCCATGCTGATCGTTGATTAATTTAAACTTATCAATATCTGTCATGATGATGCTGATTGGGGTTGTTTTTACTTCCTGCATCATATTAGGAACCATTTTTTCTAAGGCTCGGCGGTTTTTAAGAGTAGTTAGTGGATCATGATAAGAAAGAATATGGATAGAGTTCAGTAGCCGCGCATTAATCATCCAAAGCATAATAAAGCTCATTGAAACAATAAGAACAATACTAAATAAGAAAGTGAGGTGGTGAATTAAACCTGCGGTCATAAAGTTAGTTAGTTCAAGTGACGGCAGTACGACAATGATCCGAAAAATCATAAACCCGCCATAGATAGCAAAGGATAAGGCCATCATTCGAGTCGCTAATACAAGATCATCATTCTTGCCTTTGAGCACAACAATGGCGGTACTTAGAGTGACAAAGACCATATATAGGCTGATGATGATGATTCGGTATTTTATGGAAGGGATATAATAGGTAAAGTAAATTAAACTGATTAAAGTGACGAACATCATTAAGGAACTAAAGTGAGTGTATTGTAGTGAGTGCTTTCTAAACAGAGATAAACTATATAGAGACAGATGGAAGCCAAACGCAATTAACATATTAGCGCCAACAATACTTAACCAGTCAGGAATGTCTCCCCTTAAACTCAGCATTAGTGGCCCAGTACCAATAACGAATATTGACATTGCAAATGTTGAAAGCCCTCGAATGGTCTGTTGAGTGAATTGAAAAAGCAGCAGGCCAATGCAGTAGATTAGGGAAAATAAAATAATAATAAAATTAAGGGTTCTTATATCGAGTGAAAAACCATCCATGATTTTTTCTATCTCCTTGTGTTCATTTGAATAATATTGACCTAGAACGCAAGAGTTAAGTCAATATGGATACATTTATCACTATACAGTTATCCTCATTGCTAATGAACAAATGTTTAGATAATTGCGACGAAGTAGGTTGTTTATAGCGAGTTGTTCTATTTTAACCTTATGTATTAAAAACGTTTTTATGTGAAATAAAGCGGGATGGATATCTCGGTGGGATTAATACGAAAACAAACGATTACTATATATGAGGATCCTAATTTTTAATCAAAGATTTGGGTTACGATAAATGGGGCAGCTGCTAATATGCAGTCACTATTGTTATTGGCTAACGTCGCTTGAGTTATTGAATTTAAGAGTAATTAAAATGAATACAGAACAAAAATCGTTTGTTTCTCAGCAAGTAATTGAAGATGCCTGTGAATGGGCAATTATGCACGGTGTGGCATTTCGACAAGCAGATAATACGGCACGGCACTGTCCATTTAGTATTGCACCAATGACCATTGAGCGTGAGGTTTATCAGCACTTATTAACCGTGACGCCATTAATCACGAAGCTTATTAATAACGTGTCTGAAGATCATGATTTTCTGCAAGCGTCATTGGGTCATATGGCCAAAGCGGATCCTTTTTTCGGTCGCTTAATGTCACTACACAGTACGCTACATAATGATGTGAATAACTACACCGCCGCTCGTAAACCCTTATTATTAATGCGTACTGATTTCATGGATGATCGAAACCATGGTGCGAAAGTAATTGAATTTAATGGGATTGCGGCAGGCATGGGGCCTTTTGGTCAACGTGCTACTGAGTTTCATTCATTTATGAAAAACCAATGGCCGGATACCTATAATCAATGGATTGAAGATCCATCAGCCACTTCTGCTGATAATCATGGTTTAGAGCAATTGGCCTATGGCATTGCGATTGCTGCAAGAGCGGTTAATTCGGATTTTAATGATCAAAGTAAACCTACATTTTTGATGGTGGTTCAAAAGAACGAAGATAACGTATACGACCAACATTTGCTTGAAGTTGAGCTGCAAAAACAAGGTGTACGCACGGTAAGACGCACGTTTGAACAACTCAGCACTCAGCTGTCTAGTGGTGAAAATAAACGTCTGTTATTAGATAATGTTGGAGCTATTGATGTGGTGTATCTGCGTGCGGGTTATCAATATGAGGACTATTTCTCACCAGAACTTAATGAGTCAGAATGTTGCCATACGTTAAGCCAAACCCGATTGCTTATTGAGCAGCATCATGTCGCGGTGAATGCAACCATCAGTCAGCAATTAGCGACCAGTAAAACAATGCAAATGCGATTAACCATGATGCCAGAAGCGGAATATTCGCGCTGGGGATTAACCCTCGAAGAGGCGACATTGATAAAAAGTGTCTTAGCTGATATGAAGCCTGTTAATAACGAAACCATCATATGGTTTAACTCAGAAGCAAAGCAAGAAGAGTGGGTGTTAAAAAATCAAGGTGAAGGTGGTGGTCATTGTGTCTTTGGGCAGGACATCAGTGCGAAATTAAGCCAATTGATGTCAGAGGAATCTGATGCATGGGCGTTAATGCAACGTTTATATCCACACGAACGTGAAACGCCAACCATTGCGGTTCGTGATGGAGAGCAGGCAATCGTAAATGATTTAGTCAGTGAGATTGGTTTATTTACGGCCTATTACAATGGAAATCCAGTAACAGAATTTGAAGGGTATGCCGGATATTTAATTCGCAGTAAGCCTGCAAGTGAGAATGAAGGAGGGATTCATAGTGGAAAAGGGATCCTTGATTCACTGGTGCTAATTGATTAATAAGCATAGGTGAATAGCCCAACCCCTTTCGAAGTTGGGCTTTTCCAAACGCTTGGTGGAGCTGGGGGAATGCCCGAGGCTACCTGCCTAAGTATTTGATATAAAAGGCGATGAGTGACTAATATAAAGTTTGTGTATCAAAAAATAACGTCTTTTGTGTATATGTTTTCTCAGGATTTAATTCTCTTTTAAGAGTCGAGGAAGGTAGACCAATCAATAATTTAAGATAATGTTTCAGCTATTTCTACAGCGTTAAAATAATCTTGTTTAGACCAAATATTATAGGGGGTGTTTCTTAAATCTTGAATTACATCCCAATAAGCATTATTCGGCAGACTTTCTTGAGATTTTTTATTATTCATATAGTTTTGTTGTAAAGTAGTAATGTCAAAATCATTCTGACAATTATTTAAGAAAACCCAAGAGTGCTCAAGACTATTAAGAACCTCTTCTTTTGCATCTCTTTTACTTTTTTGGTAAGGGTGTAAACATGAGATATAGTTGACGTTTTTACTAATAGCAGTATTAAAGTCTGTGCTGCTGGCAACTTGATAACTTTCTTGTATGTATGGAGGTGCTATAAAAATTGTAGATTCATTTGTTTTTCTTTTTTGATATATAGGATGGAATAATGGGGTTGAGTACTCAGCTAGTAGCTGTAGTAGCATCCTAAAATCAAAAAGTGTTTTTTTATCATCAAAGGCAGAAAGAATAATTGCTTCAAACTTAAAAATTAGCTGACTTAAACGACGTAAACTTATAGCGTACATTGTAGCTATTTTTTCAATCTCTATAGCAATAAAGTCCTTTTTTGGAATGTGATTATCGTGGCTTATAGAAGATTCAATACTTGGTAGCATTATATTTTTCTCAAATGATTCAATAATATTTGTTTTACTTAGCTCATTTAGAATAAAACCACGTAATTTTCCTTGAGGTAATGTGGCGGTTCTATTAAAGAAACGAGATAGATATTCAGAGCCATCAAAACCAGAACCATAGACGGCTTTAATTGAATGGCTTAACTGTTGTGTATCAGTAGCAATTACGAAGACAAAGTTTGGTATATCGAAGAAATGTTTAATCGTTTCAAGCATTTCAATAGCATAGGTAGGGCGGCATCTATCAAGCTCATCGATTAATATGAAGACTTTATTATTTTTCTCATCTTCGGGTTTAAAAAAATTGGCATACTCTTTAAGTAAAAATTTAGTATCCTCAATTGCTCTAATTTGTTTTTTATAGTTATCTGTTAATGATTTTCCAATTCTTGGCTCTGTCTTACCTAACTGTTTTTTTGGGCTGTTTGAATCTATTTTGAAATTGCTTAAGAAAGTCGTTAATGCAGTAGCATCTAAACCTGTATCCCACTCATCATTTTTAGTTGAGAGGAATGCTGCGCTTAGATCTAGCGTTGTGTTATAGCCTTTTTTACATAGTGTAGTGAGATTCGCCAATAATTTTTTCTTATTTTCTGCTTTTTGAAACGTATCATTGTCATTATCAGTGAAAAATAAATTCTCAAGTTGATCTAAGAGTTCAGATATAATGACTAATAGAGGATCGTTAGAGAAGTCTGATTTCCAAGCATTAATATGTATGACAGGGTAATTATGTTGCTTTAATAGGTTGGTGTATAACTGCTTTAAGAAATGAGTTTTTCCTGTCCCCCATTCTCCATTTAGATTAAGGACTAATCCTTGTTTTTGGTTTCTTATATACGCAGATATATATTGTCCATAATCCTTTCGGCCTAGTGAGCATTTTTCTTCTTCCCAGTTATAAATGTTGTACCACTCAGAATGAATAGCTTTACCAATATCAATCATTATTAGCCTGCTTATTATTAATTATTTTAACCCTAGCAATCGTATTTCTTGAACATCCAAGTGCATTTGAATAGCTGTATAATTCATTCCACCAGTTAACATCGTTTTGATGTTCTCATATAACACCGTGTCGACTTTTTGCCCCTTATAAGCCCCGTTAGCTTTCGCTTTCTCTATCCCTTGCTTCTGTCTATACCTTCGAGTCTCGTAGTGTTCACGCGCCATTGCTGCGCCTAAATCAAGTATGAAGGCTTGTTGAATTACACTAGTGGTGGCATCAATTTTAACCTGTAAGCTTTGATACGTCATTGGTTGATCAAGTACAATAATCGTTAAACCTGATTTTTGAATGCGCTGTTTTAATGTCTGCCATTGCTCAAAGGGTAGATGAGTAAATCTATCTATTTTCTAAACGTTGAATAGCATCAGCCAAATCGTTATCAACTTGTGTTGGTTTCATATCAATAACATGGCGATATTTATTATACTCTTGTTGGGCTTTTTTCTTGGCTTGTTCCGTAGAAATTTTTCCAGCGTTGATTAGAATGTCGAAGTCGCTTAATGCAAGAAAGTCATTTAGTTTTTTTGCCCAATCCACCATTTTCATCAGCTTGCCTTGTCTAGCTTGTAGTTCAGCAAATTCAAGATAAGACGTTACAAGTCGATTTAACGTATCTAACTCTGATTCAGAAAGGTAATTCTTACCAACCACAACGTCTTTACGGGTAGGGGGCTTTCCTGATTCTTTGCCTGAAAAATTGGTTAACCCTAAATTAGGCTTATCTGCATTAATGCGATCATAAACAACTTCAGCTGCAGTGTGTCCATGAGCGGCCCAATGCATTTTGTTTTGAACCTGAGCAAAAAAATTAAGGCTACTTTGTGCTTTACCATCGTAATCAACACTCGTGGCATAAATATCACACACCTTGCGCCAAAATAGTTTTTCTGAAGAACGAATATCACGAATTCGATTTAAGAGTTCATCAAAATACAGGCTGTTTTCAGGCTGTTTCAGACGCTCGTCATCCATTACAAAACCTTTGGTTAAATAGGTCTTGAGAGTGTTTGTTGCCCATTGGCGAAACTGTGTGCCTTGTTTAGATCGAACACGATAGCCGACTGCTAAAATGGCATCTAGGTTATAGTGTTTAATGTTGTAGGATTTACCATCATCAGCAGTTGTTCGGAATAACCGAACAACTGAATTTTCTGTCAATTCACCCTCTAAAAAAATATTAGAGAGATGCTCGCTAATTGTAGCTTTTGCCTTTCCATATAATCGACAAATATCAGATTGATTAAGCCAAAGTGATTCTGATTCAAAGCGGCATTCGACTTGTGAGCGGCCATCACTATTTTGAAAGACAACAAACCGATCTTGAGAAGTAGGTAATTCATTGTTCATGTTTTGGCTCCCTTGAGATTGAGACAGGCAGTGCGAACAGCTTATATGCGAGCTACCGTTCTTGTATTACATAGGTTATTTAGGTTTTACTTATCCAGATATGATCGAAACCATTAGAGAGCATGATTTCAACCTGCCCTTGAGGGAACTCAATGAGTAAGTATCTATCGTGAGAGTCTTTGTATGGTTCACTTTCTGAAATCATCTATTCTGCATAAACAGATTTAAAAAATTATCTGTAACTTCAATACTGCTTTTAATTACACCTAAGTTATTTGGTATTTAAATAAATTGTATCTAGGAGAACGGCAGTCAATAAGCGTTAAGTATTAGCCCAATTTTTTTGCGTAGCAAATAGGTCATCTAATGGGTTAGATTAGTATTAATGTAACAGGTAACCTTATACTCGACTTTACAATAGTGGCTATATATAAAATATGATGCTCTCAATAGTAGCTTTGTTTTCTTATTTCTGTTTTTGATATATGACTATGTTGGTGAAAGTGCGAGACATATTTGTTTTTTTATTGGATTGGTGGATAAGCTAGGAAGTATATGTAATTAAAATGGCGGAAGTAATAGGTATTTTTACGTTGTGTAACATAGGTGGAGTTGGTCATGTGTATCACTTTGTGTAGCAAAACGTGGAAACCAAGCCTCATATAAAGAAAAAGGCTTGAAACCCTAAGGGAATCAAGCCTTTCCAAACGTTTGGTGGAGCTGGGGGGATTTGAACCCCCGTCCGAAAATCGTTCACCGTTGGCGCTACATGTTTAGTCGATCTTTAATTTCACCGTAAAACTGCGAACCGACACGCTATCTTATGGCTAACCTGAATTATAATTCGAACTTCATCTCTCAGGTGGGAGAATCCATTCTAGTTCGTTTGGGTTTGATCCCCTGTTATTCCCCGTCTTACAAACGGAAGCTAGGGCAGGAGAGCTCTGAGCAGGTTATTAAGCTGCTAGTGCGTAGTTTTCGTCGTTTGCGACTATTTTTTTGCGGCTTTTTACGTGGCCAACCGCCCCACGACATGCTCCTCGGGTTTCAAAATTCCCGTCGAATCCTGAATCAGCCCCAAAGTTGTTACCAGATGATATTAACAGAAAAACAGCGTCTGTCTAGCTAGTATCAGTCTAACTGGTTGAAATTAACGCAAACTACTCTTCATAATTCGTGCTTTATCTCGGTTCCAGTCTTTTTCTTTTGAATCTGTACGTTTATCGTGCAGTTTTTTACCTTTAGCTACGCCAACTTTGATCTTTGCCCAAGAGCGAACCCAATACATTGTTGTTGCTACTAGTGTCATACCTTCACGGTTTACACGGCCAATAAGGTTATCAATTTCTTTACGGCTCATCAGTAATTTACGAATACGTGTTGGATTCGCAATAACATGAGTAGACGCTGCTTGTAGTGGGGTAATATTCATACCACTAATAAAAATTTCACCATCGCGAACATAAACGTAGCTTTCCGCGATATTCACTTTACCAGAACGAAGAGATTTAACTTCCCAGCCTTGGAGTTCAACCCCAGCTTCGATTTCATCTTCAATGAAATATTCGTGGCGAGCTTGCTTGTTCATAGCAATGGTATTACTGCCCGCTTTATCTTTAGATTTTTTCTTTGCCATAATGCCCACATTATACGTTATTAGTTGAGAGTAGGGGAAGTAGTTTGGCTCTTAACATCAAGATGGTATGATGCCTACCTCTATAATGTAAAGGATAATTTATGCCTCAGGTTAGCCGATCTGCATTAGTGCCGTTTAGCGCAAAGCAGATGTACGATTTAGTCAATGATGTTGCATCATACCCTCAGTTTTTACCAGGGTGCTCAGGTTCTAAGATTATTGAACAGAGCGATGGGGCGATGATTGCGTCTGTGGATGTAGCTAAAGCAGGCATAAAAAAAACATTTACGACCAAAAATAATTTGGTTGATTCTAAAATTATTGGTATGAATTTAGTGGATGGGCCTTTTAAATCGTTAACTGGCGGCTGGCATTTTATGGAACTAGATGAAACTGCGTGTAAAGTAGAATTAAAATTAGAGTTTGAATTTACGAATGCGTTAGTTGCTATGGCATTTGGTAAAGTATTTCAAGAGCTTACTAATAATATGGTGAATTCATTCACTAAAAGAGCGAAACAGGTTTATGTTAACGATTAATGAGATGATCCACGTTGAAGTGGTATATGCCTTACCGACAGAGCAGGTTGTTTTCAAACTTGCTGTTAAAGCTGAACAGACAGTACAAGAGATTATTCAGCAATCTGGTGTGTTAGAGCGATACCCTGATATCGATTTAAATGTAAATAAAGTTGGCGTATTTAGTCGTAATATAAAATTGGATGCAACGATTAGAGATAAAGATCGTATTGAAATTTATCGCCCTTTACTTGCTGATCCAAAAGAAATTAGACGAAAAAGAGCGGAACAAGCAAAGAAAGAAGCGGCGAAAAAGTAGATTTATCTTATTTTATTATAGATGCCTATCAATATTTTATTGGTGGGCATTTTTTATGAATATACATTTATCTTATAAATGGATTATAGATAACATTGTTTCATTATTGAGGTTTTATTTGCGATTTAAGTCACAGTTATAACTATTTTATTTGTTGGTGGTTATTGTAAGTTATTGTTTTTGATCGGTTTTATTTTTGTGATGTTAGTTCGTTAAATTTATTGGTTTTATTTATTATTGAGGCTCTTTAGTTAGGCTTCCTTTGTTAACGCTCACTGAGCGATATTTATTTTTCTATAATAAAAAAGCAAAGGTTTACGATGAAATTAAAAAAGATCAGTCTTCTTGCAGCTTTAATTGGTAGTGCGCTATCAGTTAATAGTTATGCTACTTTGATAACCCCTCTTGAAACACTCAGTTTTCTATCTCAAAGTGAACAGCAAAACAGTTTAACTGGCAGCTTACAAGGTATGGTGAAGTTTGCTCAAACTCACACCATTGATCCTGTTGGAAATTTTGAGCAGGAAATGCCACGCTTAATCAGTAATCGACGTACCCTAATTATGTTTATGCCATCTGAGGAACAAAAGAATATATCTTCTGTTTTACTTATTGCTCGTAATTCTAATGGTGAAATTTTAGGAAAATTAAATCTTTCAGAACCTAAACTATTACCAAAAGCTGATAAGGCAGCAAAACCAACGGCTGAATTACCTGATGTTACTTATTCTAAAAATGCATGGAGTGCATCTATGCCATGGAGTTGGTTAGAGCCTGGTTTACAGTTAAGTTTTGTTGATCAATTAGGTAATGAAGGACATTTAACTACCATTGATATTGGTGGTGAAAATGAAATCATGATTCAAAATATTCGTTTGGGAATGCTAACACCACCAAGAGAAGAGCATCGATTTGAGAAAGAGCCGAAGTTAGTTGCGGATTACTTTCAAAAAGTCCCTGTATCTAAAATTATTGTGGGTAATTATTCCCCGATGTTTTTTGAGAAGATTGTTCTTTCTGATGGGACTATTTATACCGACACAAGTGCTGTTGAGGGTGGGGTATATAGCGGTGATATGCGTGAAAATATAGGGAAAAATCTAATATCAATGGGTATTGATAATGCCAATTTTGGTATTACGTCAAGTGATGGATTTGCGCACTGGCAACCACAGTATTTTAATCAATATGTAGTACATGTAGGTCGTGGTAAATACACCAATGGTATTATTGACCATGGTTTAAGTGGTGGTAATGGAATGGCAACATTACATAATTCAGTAGGTAATGAATTTAGCCATGAATTAGGTCATGCATTTGGAATGGGGCACTACCCTGGTGGTGGTATGTGGTCAACTCAAAATGAAAATACAGGATGGGGTTGGGATGCTTTTAATGCGCGTTTTATTGCAAACTTCTTCTGGACTCGTACTGGGAATGCATCAGTTCAGGGCTATGAGACCCCTCCATTTGCAGGTATTTATAGATTTAATACAGATACCATGGCTAGTGGCAGTGCAAGCTCACCGTTATCTCAATATACGCTACATACAGGTTATACGCAGAAACGAGTTCAACAACGATTTGAAAAAACAGGCCGCATTAGTGAATCATCATCAACAGGTTATATGATCTGGGATGAAGACCAGAAAAAAATGGTTGAGATGCAAGATAAGAAGCGTCTAAAACCGGTTGCGTTTGGTGTTCCTGTTACTACGCTCGTTGGCTTCTACGATCCTAAAGGCGAAAATAATACTTATATTTATCCTGCATTAAATGGCAGCTTTGGGTATGTATATAATTTTGGCGAAGTAAAAGGAGGCCAGTGCTGGGTTGATGTTACTTATAAAAATGGAGATGTACAGCGTGTCGGCGTAGATGGCCTAACCTTGCGTGATGGTCACATGAATAAGTTTCACTTCAATGTAGCGACTGAACGTAATCCTGTGTCAGCTACGATTAGTTGTCCTGAGCAAGATACAATGGCTAATTATGAGTCATGGCGTACAGAGCAACTTGGTACAAATGACTTTAAAGAATGGTCGTATAGCCGCCAGGGAGATATTGGAGATATTTATCGTACTGGTGATGGACAGCGTTATTTTGAGTTAACGAAAAATGGATATTGGTATTTTCCTAGCGGTAATGGTTCAAATGCAAATTGGAAATTTAGAGGTTATGAAGCCGATTTTAAAGCAGAATACACTCAATTAATTGAAGAGATGCCATACGATGCTTTTGGCATTAAAGAACTTGATTCAAGTGTAATCTCTAAACCTGAGGTTGAACCTTATGAGGCAGTGATAATTGGTGAAGAGTTTGCTTATCAACAAGTGAAATCAAGCGTAACGATTTATCAACATGGTAATTATCAAGGTAAAACAGAAGTTATAGAGCAAGATACTGCGCAATTATTACTGGATAATAATGCAAGTTCTATCAAGCTTGGTAATGAAACGATTGCGATAACTTATGAAGGTAAAGACTTTACAGGTATTAGTCGTTTATTCCGAGATGATATGTCATTTATGACAGGATCAAATGATACAGCAACTAGTATTAAAATTATTGATACACGTGAACCTTATGCGTGTGTATATCAAGCACCTAATTTCCAAGGTGGAGAGATGTGTTTTACCGATAAGTTAGAGCAACTTCCTTTTGAAGGCGATGTTCGATCGGTAAGAGTCTTTAATGGCGCGATGATTGATCTATTATCAGGGAAATATATTACAGGAGATAAGCTTACTATTAGTGAGGATCGTGCTGAATTAAGTGAGTTTGATGATATCGGTTCAAGTGCTCGTATGACACCATTAGCTTGTGTTTATCCTCATGGTGATTTTGGAGGTACACCTCAGTGTTATAGTGAGAGTGTATCTCAGCTTTCACCTAATAATGGTTTAAGTTCGATTAAACTTTATAACGGTGCAGAAGTTCGACTATTTGATAAGTCTAATTTTGGAGAAGGATTAAGTGTACTGGTTAACGAAAGTGCTGGTTGGATTGATAACTTTAATGATAAAGCATCGAGCTTGAAGTTTACTGAGGAACTACCATCAGAAGTTATTGATGGTGAAATAATAGTTCCTGCAGATCCGATTGAACCAGAATTACCTACTAATCCACCGGTAGATAATAGTGAACGTGCTATGTGGAAGGTAAGCTTGAAAGATGGTCAATCGGCAATTACAAGTAGTTGGATTACCGATGGATACCGTCAAAATCTGTATTTCTTATCACTAAGTACTACTATTTATGGTGTTAAGAGCCCGATAACGAATGGGGAAGAAGGTTATTCATTAGTACGTGCGTATGCAATGTCTTCTACATCAAATCGCCCAACATCAATTAAGTTTAGAGCACAGAAGGTAACAGAATTAGGTAATTACCAAATGAATGATACTTTAGGTGGTGATAAAGAAGCGAAGTTGAAGCTCTCTTTCTATAAAAGTGATAATCCGGGGATAAAATCAGGAAAGTACTTTATTGAAATGGTGGTTAATGCACACGATCCTCAAAATTCGGGACATAATATTCCTCGTTACGTGAAGTTAAATGTAACTTTGTAATACTTTATAACGAGTAAAAATAAAAAACCGGATATCGTTCAACGATATCCGGTTTTTTGTGTTTTAACTTCTTAAAAGAAAACTAGATTTTCTCAAAGAAATTGTCACTCATTGGAAATACACCATCAAGACTGGTTAAATTACCATTATCATCAAAGTGAACAACTAAGTCCTTTTGAATTGAGTCATTATGCCCTTTTGTGAAATTATAAATATAATACCAAGTATTTGGGTATCCTGACTCAACAAGCATTGGTGAGCCCATAACAAACTGTACTTGTTTTTTTGTCATGCCAAATCGCAGTTTATCGACGGCTTCCTGTTCGACGTAGTTACCTTGGGCTATATCGATTCGATATACCAATGGTTCTAATAGCGAGCAACCACCCAAAAGCCCTACAGCAAGGGGTAGAGCAATGATCCATTTTTTGAATTGCATAGTTCGTACAGCTTAGCCTTTAAAATAATGAATAGATGATAAACAAGCTGACCTAATAAGTAAAAAGGTTAAGCTAGTTCTGATGAGTTTTGACCCTAATTTTTGAATCTAGTTGCATTCTCGTATAGATTTTTAAAGATCTACGGGTATAAAAAAGCCAATATCTTAAGTTAGATATTGGCGATAATTTATCTATAGAGCTACAAATTAGAGTTAAGCAGCATTTAGTAGCTCTTTTGCGTTAGCTAAAGTATGGTCTGTTATTTGTGTACCACCTAATAAACGGGCTAGCTCTTCAATGCGCTCTTCAGTGCTTAATGCTCGCATTTGAGTTTCTGTTTTTCCTGAGTCGGTATGCTTAGCAACAAATAATTGGTTATGCCCACAACCTGCTACTTGAGGTAAATGCGTAACACATAATACTTGAGTCGATTCTCCAAGAGTGCGTAGCATTTTTCCTACTACAGCAGCGGTTGGCCCACTAATACCCACATCTACTTCATCAAAAATAAGGCTTGGTGTATCTACTTTCTGAGCCGTAATTACTTGAATCGCTAAAGAGATACGAGATAACTCACCACCAGAGGCAACTTTTGCAATTGGGTGTAATGGTTGGCCTGGGTTGGTTGAGACTTTAAAGCAAAGAGTATCAATCCCAAGTGGTGATATTTTATTAACGCCATCACTTTCAATCTGAATATCGAATACCGCTTTTTCCATGCTTAATGTTTGCATGCTTTCGGTTATTTTATTGTTTAGCTCTTTGGCGTAACGCTGGCGACTCTTAGTCAGTTTATGGGCGGCTTCTAAGAAGTGCTGTTTTAGCTCTTCAACTTCTTGCTCGCGTTGTTCACGTTTTTCATCTGAACAATCAAGGCGATCGTATTCAGCTAATAGTTGTTGATGGTGTTCATACAATTCATCAGCAAGTACGTGGTGTTTCTTTGCCATCGACATGACTTTGCTGAATCGTTCTTCAACAAAGGCTATTTGTGCAGGATCAACATCAATACAATCTAAATAATTTTTAAGCTCATGATTTGCTTCTTCAACTTGAATCATCGCTTCATTAAGCATTTCAGATAAAGGAGCCAGTTGAGGGTCTAGCTGACCCAGTTGCTGAAGGTGGTTATTTGCATGTTGAAGTTGCTGTAATGCATTAACGTCGTCACCTTCATAAAGTATAGAAATAGCTTGTTGACAGTGCTCAACTAAATCACCAGAGTTAGACAGGCGTGTATGCTCTTCTTCTAACTGTGCAAACTCTTCTTCGCCTAGAGCTAATTCATTTAGTTCTTTTATTTGATATTCGATTAATTGCTTTTGTGCTTCATTTTGCAGACTGTTCTTGATGAGTTGTTTTAAAGAATTATCAGCTTGTCGCCATGCTTGATAGCGGCTACGTGTTTTATTTAGTAGGGAAACGTGCCCTGCGTATTGATCAAGCATATTTAACTGATATTCAGGTTTCATTAATTCATGGTGTGCATGTTGGCCATGAATATTAATTAATAAGTGACCTAATGTTTTAAGCTGTGTTGCAGGAACAGGGCTACCATTAATAAAGCCGCGAGAACGGCCTTCTTTAGTAATGACTCGGCGTAAAATACATTCATTACCATCATAGAGTTCATTATCTTCTAACCAACGCTTGGCATTAAGGTTATTTTCTAATGTGAAGAGTACGGTGATCTCTGCTTTCTCTTCTCCTTGGCGAACCATAGAAGCTTCAGCGCGATCACCTAAACATAAACCAAGAGCATCAATTGCAATAGATTTACCTGCGCCAGTCTCACCAGTAATGGTGGTCATGCCTTTAGTTAAATCAAGCTCTAATGATTTTACAATTGCGAAATGAGTAATTTTGATATGTGCCAACATAAGCCATTCTCTGTGAAATTCAAACACTAAAAACACTGTATAAAGAAACAGTATATACTGTTTCTTTATACAGTAAAGTCTAAATTAACTTTTTGTGAATAGCTTATCTTTATTTATGTAGCGAGATTAGAATAGTTTACTTGACCAACCAAGCTTATTTCTAAGTACATGATAGTAGCTATAATCTTTTGGGTGGATAAGTTTTAGCTTACTTGGACTTTGATAAATATGTACTTCATCACCAGGACTAACAGGTAAAGATACTTGTCCATCACAACTGACTTCTAATGCATTGCGATTATCGGGCGAAATAAATAATTTAATATGACGCTTTCCCTCAACAACTAATGGTCGACTTGAAAGGGTGTGTGGAAACATAGGTACAATCGAAATAGCATTCAGGTTAGGTGAAAGGATTGGTCCACCACCAGATAAAGAATATGCAGTTGAGCCAGTAGGTGTTGAGATTATCAACCCATCAGATCGTTGTGAGAAGGCAAAACTGTCATCAATATAAACTTCAAACTCAATCATATGGGCGACTTGCCCAGGGTGAAGAACCACCTCATTAAAGGCGGAGTTGTGGCTTTTTACTTGCCCATGGCGATGAACTTCAGCTTCTAATAAAAAGCGTTCTTCCTTAACAAACTCACCATTTAATACGGCTTCTAGTGGTACTTTAAAATTATCAGGATCAAGATCAGTTAAGAAACCAAGGTTCCCTCTATTAACTCCAATGACTGAAATATCAAAACGAGATAGGACACGAGCAGCGCCAAGCATATTGCCGTCACCACCAATAACAATGGCGAGATCGGCTAGTTCACCTAGCTTTAAGAGATGATTAAAACAGTCATCAGGGATATCAGGTAGCGCCTCACGTAAACGATCATCTATTAATACTGGATAGTTTAATCCAGTGAGCCAGTGATAGAGGGCTAAATGTGTTTTTACGGCACTTGGATCTCTTGGTTTACCAATGATTGCGATAACGTTAAAGGCTGTTTTCATATCCATCATCCGTCATGAAATGGGCAACAAATGTTACAATTAGTACTATTATGCTTGAATCGCTTTATTTAGTCCCCATAATAATGACAAAGTTTTAATTTGCTTATAGAGCGACGCCTTGGTTTATATTAAGATCGCTTTATAGCTAGTCATTAGCATTCTGGAGAAGCAGTAATGAATAACGAAGATAAAAAAGTAAACGAAGAAGTCGTAGTTGAAGATCATATTGAAGCGGTTGGTACTGAAGGCGATGTTGAATGGAATGAATCTTCAGAAGATAACCAAGAAGCAAAAATTGCGGAACTAGAAGCGGCATTACTTGCAACTCAAGCGCAGCTTAAAGACCAGCAAGATGCGGTTTTACGTGCAAAAGCTGAAGAGCAAAATGTACGTCGTCGTGCTGAAGGCGATATCGATAAAGCGCGTAAATATGCGTTGAAAAAATTCGCAGGTGAGCTACTTCCTGTTATTGATAATTTAGAGCGTGCTCTTGAGAATGGCGATAAAGAAAATGAAGCGGCAAAAGCATTGCTTGAAGGCGTTGAATTAACACTACAAACGTTTATTTCAACCGTTGAAAAGTTTGGTCTTACGATGATTAACCCTGTTGGTGAAGTATTTAACCCTGAGCTTCATCAAGCTATTGGTATGCAAGCAAGTCCAGAGCATGAGTCAAACACAGTAATGATTGTGATGCAAAAAGGCTACTCATTAAATGAGCAAGTACTTCGCCCAGCAATGGTTATGGTTGCTCAATAATAGCTGCGATTAAATAGTCACAATAAATAAAACGGCATCAGAGATGATGTCGTTTTTTTGTTCTGGTGAAAATAAAATTGATTTTTTTTATTGTATCCCTTGAATTGTGATTTAGCGCCCTTATTAATTAGTCATAGAATGAATTATGGGATTCAGTCCCAACCCTTATTCAAGTTGTTTTGGATAAGTTTAAATAGATAATTGGAGAGAACCTGATGGGTAAGATCATTGGTATTGACTTAGGTACAACTAACTCTTGTGTTGCTGTTTTAGATGGCGACACGCCACGTATTTTAGAGAATGCAGAGGGTGAACGTACAACGGCATCGGTAATTGCATACACAGATGGCGAAACTCTTGTAGGTCAGCCAGCTAAACGTCAAGCGATTACTAACCCACAAAACACATTATTTGCGATTAAGCGTCTGATCGGCCGTCGTTTTGAAGACGAAGAAGTTCAACGTGATATCGAAATCATGCCGTACAAAATCGTTAAAGCTGATAACGGTGATGCTTGGGTTGAAGCGCAAGGTCAAAAAATGGCTGCTCCTCAAGTTTCTGCTGAAATTCTTAAGAAAATGAAGAAAACAGCTGAAGATTTCCTAGGCGAAGAAGTAACTGGCGCAGTAGTAACTGTACCTGCTTACTTTAACGATGCTCAACGTCAAGCAACGAAAGATGCTGGCCGTATCGCAGGTCTTGATGTTAAACGTATCATCAACGAACCAACAGCAGCAGCGCTAGCTTACGGTCTAGACAAAAAAGGCGGCGATCGCACTATCGCAGTATACGACCTTGGTGGTGGTACATTCGATATTTCTATCATTGAAATCGACAACGTTGACGGCGAGCAAACTTTCGAAGTTCTTGCTACAAACGGCGACACTCACCTAGGTGGTGAAGATTTCGATAACCGTATGATCAACTTCCTAGTAGATGAGTTTAAGAAAGAGCAAGGCATCGACCTTAAAACTGATCCTCTAGCAATGCAGCGTGTTAAAGAAGCAGCAGAAAAAGCGAAGATTGAACTGTCTTCAGCTCAACAAACTGACGTAAACCTTCCTTACGTTACTGCTGATGCAACAGGTCCTAAGCACATGAACGTTAAAGTTACGCGTGCAAAACTAGAATCTCTAGTTGAAGACCTAGTAGTTCGTACTCTTGAACCACTAAAAGTTGCTCTAGCTGATGCTGATTTATCAGTAAGCGAAATCACTGACGTAATCCTAGTTGGTGGCCAAACACGTATGCCTATGGTTCAAGCTAAAGTTGCTGATTTCTTCGGTAAAGAAGCTCGCCGTGACGTAAACCCTGATGAAGCAGTAGCAATGGGTGCTGCAGTTCAAGGTGGCGTACTAGCTGGTGACGTTAAAGATGTACTTCTTCTAGATGTTACTCCTCTATCTTTCGGTATCGAAACGATGGGTGGTGTAATGACTAAACTAATCGAGAAGAACACAACGATCCCAACTAAAGCGGACCAAACGTTCTCAACGGCTGAAGATAACCAAAGTGCGGTAACAATCCACGTACTTCAAGGTGAGCGTAAGCAAGCGACATACAACAAATCTCTAGGTCAATTTAACCTAGAAGGTATCCAAGCAGCACCACGTGGCATGCCACAAATCGAAGTAACTTTCGATCTAGATGCTGATGGTATCTTAAACGTATCTGCAAAAGATAAGACAACAGGCAAAGAGCAGAAGATCACTATCAAAGCATCTGGTGGCTTAACTCCTGAAGAAATCGAAGCAATGGTACAAGAAGCTGAAGCTAACAAAGACGCGGACAAAAAGTTCGAAGAGCTAGTAACAGCACGTAACCAAGCGGATCAAATGATCCACGGTACGAAGAAACAAATCGAAGAAGCAGGCGATGCACTTCCAGCTGACGAGAAAGAAAAAATCGAAGCAGCAATCAAAGCACTAGAAGAAGTTAAATCTGGTGATGATAAAGAAGTTATCGATGCGAAAACTCAAGAGCTAATGCAAGCAGCACAAAAGCTAATGGAAATCGCTCAACAGAAAGCTCAAGCACAACAAGGTGCTGAAGCGGGTGAGCAACCTAAGCAAGAAGATGATGTAGTAGACGCTGAGTTTGAAGAAGTTAAAGACAAATAATTGAGATTTAGTCGCTAGAAAGCTCGATTCCTGTGTCGGAAGTGCTCATTTGCGTTCGCAAACTCCGCGCTTCCTCCTTGGACTCAAACTTTCTAGCTTATAAATCAACAATTATTTCTAATTAGAAACTGATGTTTTTTATTAGAATTCTTCGTTGAAAATATATTGCGGGCGTTGGAGTTTTCTCTACCGCCCGCAAATTCGTAATTAATAGGTCAATCTAGATAATCATTCTCGAACGTTGAACCTGATTATCTAGATTGAACTCATGCCGATGGTGTAGTAACCGGCGGTATCAAAAATTGGTGACCAAAGCATGTCTAAACGTGATTTATATGAAGTATTGGGTGTAAGCCGTGATGCTTCTGAGCGTGATATTAAGAAAGCCTATAAACGTCTAGCGATGAAATTTCACCCTGACCGTAATCAGGGTGATGAAACTGCGCCAGAAAAGTTTAAAGAAGTAAAAGTTGCGTATGAGATCTTAACGGATGCTCAAAAGCGTTCAGCTTATGATCAATACGGTCATGCAGCCTTTGAACAAGGTGGTATGGGCGGTGGCGGCGGCTTTGGCGGCGGTCAAGGTGACTTTGGCGATATCTTTGGTGATGTGTTTGGTGACATTTTTGGTGGCGGCCGTCGTGGCGGTGGTCAACAACGTGCACAGCGCGGTTCAGATTTACGTTACAACATGGAACTTACGCTAGAAGAAGCAGTTCGTGGTTGTGATAAAGAAATTGAAGTACCAACATTAGTGTCTTGTGATCCATGTGAAGGTACAGGCGCTAAGAAAGGCACCTCTTCATCAACTTGTAGCACTTGTCATGGTCACGGCCAAGTTCAAATGCGCCAAGGTTTCTTTGCTGTGCAACAGGCTTGTCCTACTTGTCACGGTAAAGGCAAGATTATTAAAGACCCATGTAATTCTTGTCATGGTGAAGGTCGAGTACAAAAGACTAAAACGCTTAATGTTAAGATCCCATCAGGGGTTGATACTGGCGACCGTATTCGTCTATCTAATGAAGGTGAAGCGGGAGAGCATGGTGCTCCGGCAGGCGATCTATATGTACAAGTTCATGTAAAAGAGCACAATATCTTTGAGCGTGACGGTAACAACTTATACTGTGAAGTACCAGTAAGCTTTACGATGGCTGCATTAGGTGGCGAAGTTGAAGTTCCAACTCTTGATGGCCGTGTAAGCTTAAAAGTGCCTTTAGAAACTCAAACGGGACGTATGTTCCGTATGCGTGGTAAAGGTGTGAAAGGCGTTCGTACTCATAGTGCGGGTGACTTAATCGTTAAGCTGATTGTTGAAACTCCAGTTAAGCTAACGAAACGTCAAAAAGAACTTCTGCAAGAGTTCCAAGAATCATTTGATGGAAAAGATGCGAAGAAGCACAATCCTAAATCAGAAGGTTTCTTATCTGGTGTTAAGAACTTTTTTGATGATTTAACTAAATAATTTTAGTTAATCCATAATTTAAAGCCTCAATAATAACAATGGTTTATTATTGGGGCTTTTTTATATCTATAGCTTTATTTTTTACACTTTTTTGACTTACTATAATACAGTTAGCTTATTATATGACCAATTAATTTGTCCTATTATACGGATCTTGAGAATCAATTTATGAGCATCTTTAAAAATAAATGGCCGCTATTCGCTGTTTTATTATTAAGTTCAACCATTGCTAACGCTGAAATTATGAAAAGTGGAAGAACAACTCCTAGTTTCAAGCAAGACGCAGCCTCTATCCGTCATACCTATGAAACTCAGCTCTATACTTTATCTGCATTTAAAGCGGGTCACTATGGTTTACGCATGTACCGCCAAACGATGGATCCTAAATATTCAGCGGCCGTTTGGTCTGATATGGCACGAGTTGCGAGTCGACTTAATCAATTCTCTTCAGAAGTTCATACGCCGAAACAGATTGAAGCGTACTCAAAGAAACGCTTAAGCACGTATGTAGATGATACTGATGTTCGCAGTATGTTGCGTTATCAAGCGACTAAATCTATGCCTGAATATTTTTATCTTGGTGTCGATTTACTTGGTTCAATGGCAAGAGCCGATGAGTACGGATTAAAACATCGTAATGACAAACAGTTGCGAGAAATTATCCGTCGTTATGATTTCAAAAAATACGCAACAGATGAGGCGATGATTAAAGCATGGGCAGCTCAACTAGCGAATCAAGTTTATTGGTTACGTCAATTGGGCGAGCAAGATGTAGTTGATGACTTTGTAGAAGCATTTAAATTAGCTTACCCAGATGAGAAAGATACAGAGCTTACTAAGCAGCAATATGGTAATAAGATCTACGGATTAACGCATATTTTATTGGCTGATTCTCAATATTACCAATACCCATTAAAAGAGTCTGATCACCAATGGATATACGATTACCTGCGTAATAATATTGATACTATTTTAGAAAGAGCCAAAGAAGATATTATTTCAGAAGTAGGAATTACCTTCTTACTGGCAGGGTTAGAAAACGATCCTGTAGTCTATAAAACACAAAAACATATTCAAGATAAGATTAACCGTGAGAAGAATATGGTGCCATCAACCTCAAACAGTACGGATTTAACTGATGGTGAGCATCGTAATGTACTAGCGATTATGCTACTTGATTGGCAAACACCACATGCAGCACCGACGATTCAAAATGAACCAAAGGTATTTAAAAGTAAGCCGTATGGTCTTGTTACAAAATAAAAAAACGCCCAGAGATAGTGATATCGCTGGGCGTTTTTATTTCAATCAGTTCAAGTGATTAGCTATTATTACGCTAGGCCTTGAAGCTTAACGAATTTTTCTAATAACTCTTCTTCTGTTTCTACGTTGTTTGGATCTGAAACGACACAATTGTTGATTGGGCAAACCGACTGACAGGTAGGAACATCGTAATGGCCTTTACATTCAGTACAGAGATCTGGATTAATTTCGTAGATCTTGTCGCCCATGGTGATCGCTTCGTTTGGACACTCAGGATCACACATATCACAGTTGATGCATTTTTTATTGATCAATAACGCCATTACTTACTGCCGTGTGGGTTACGAGTATCTTCACCCGTGTGTAAGTTACGCATTAGAAGTGCGTATTCTAAATCAACGTTTGCAGGAACAGGGATGAATACAAAGTGGCCGTTGCCTTTTGCTGCATCAACTGCTTCGCTCTTACGGTTTTCCATCACTTCTAGTGTCAGTGTTAAGTTGCCTTGTGGAGTCATGATCTCAACTGAATCACCCACTAGGAATTTGTTTTTAACATCAACTTCCGCTAAATCACCACGACGTTTACCTGTGAACTCACCAACGAATTGTTGAGAGTCAGAGATAGAGTAACCGTAATCGTAGTTTTGGTACGTATCATGTGTGTGACGACGTAGGAAACCTTCAGTGTAACCACGGTGAGCTAGGCTCTCTAGCGTCCCCATTAGGCTTTCATCGAATGGTTTACCAGCAACAGCATCATCAATCGCTTTACGATAAACTTGAGCAGTACGAGCACAGTAGTAGAAAGATTTAGTACGACCTTCGATTTTAAGAGAGTGAACACCCATTTTAGTTAGACGTTCTACGTGTTGGATAGCACGAAGATCTTTAGAGTTCATGATGTAAGTACCATGCTCGTCTTCAAATGCTGCCATTTTCTCTTCAGGGCGGTGTGCTTCAGAAAGAAGAACCACTTCATCCGTTGGTTTGCCTAGACCTAATGTGTTATCTGGACGCTCGTTTTGAACCTCCACATCTTGGATCTCAACACCTGTAGGGTTAGCTTCAACGATTTGGCCGTTTTCGTCTTCTTTTGCTTCTTCAGCTTTGTATTCCCAACGACATGCATTAGTACATGTACCTTGGTTTGGATCGCGCTTGTTCATGTAACCAGAAAGCAGGCAGCGACCAGAGTACGCCATGCATAATGCACCGTGTACAAAAATTTCTAGTTCTGTATCAGGACAGTGTTCACGGATCTCTTCAATTTCTTCTAGTGATAATTCACGAGATAAGATCACACGCTCAACACCTTGAGTAGACCAGAATTTCACTGTCGCCCAGTTAACTGCGTTAGCTTGAACTGACAGGTGAATAACTACTTCAGGGAAAGCTTCACGAACCATCATGATTAAACCAGGATCTGACATGATTAATGCGTCAGGGCCCATTGCTACAATTGGCTCTAAATCACGAATGAAGGTTTTTAATTTTGAGTTATGTGGTTGGATATTACATACCACATACAGCTTTTTACCTTGCGCGTGCGCTTCGTTAATGCCGATTTCTAGGTTTTCATGGTTGAATTCGTTGTTACGAACACGAAGGCTGTAACGTGGCTGGCCTGCATAAACCGCATCTGCACCGTAGGCAAACGCATAACGCATATTTTTAAGGCTGCCCGCAGGCGAAAGTAGTTCTGGTTTAAACATGATTGCTTCCCAATGTTGTATTCTGATCTCAGGTCAGGTCATATCACGTGGATATGAAGGAGGCCGGATTTTACATGGAAAGTGAGGGAAGTGCTAGGGATTAGCAAAATTGAGCTTGTATTTTATAGGGGCATTAGACTAGGAGCTATACGCTACGCTAACTAGAAACTATAAGAGCAGGCAGCGTATTGCTTTTATAGTTTCTAGACGCGAAGCGTATCGTCTTATTCTTTCTCTTCAATGCCACCAAGTGCTTTGAATAAATCAGGCAGTAGCGCATCAAGCTCTGAACTCATTAGAGAAAAATCAGCATCAAAACGTGCTGCTTTATCTTCAAAGCCAATATCTTCGTTTTGATCTTTTACATCATCGCTGAATTTAAGGCGTTTTAATGATAAATCATCAGCAAGGATGAACTCTAAACGGTCTTGCCAAGTTAGTGCTAACTTAGTCACAACTTTGTTCGCATCAATATGAGCATGGATCTCATCACATACTAATTCTTGCTGCTTGCAACGGATCACGCCGCCATCTTCTAAAATTGCTTTTAGTTCCGCTTCTTCACCCATCTCAAAACCTTGAGGAGTTGTGCCAGTTTTAACCCACTCAGTTAACGCGTTTTCGATTGGTTGAGTTGAAGTAAGAGGAACAACAGGCAAGCTGCCGATAGATTTACGAAGCAGAGCCAATACATCTTCTGCTTTCTTATAACTACCTGCATCAACAATAATAAAGCCAGATTCAGGCAAGATTAATGCGTAGGTTTGCTGGTGTTTACTGAATGCACGAGGAAGAAGATCAATTACGATGTCATCTTTGATAGAGTCTTTCTCTTTTTTCTTAAGAGGGCGACCTTGTTCAAGCTCCATAGCATCAATTTTTGCATTCATTGATTCTTTAATCACAGACGCAGGCAACATCTTCTCTTCTTTCTTAGCACAGATAAGAATATTTTTGCTTGCTACGTGAGTCAGCATATCACCATGACGGCCCATTGCAGTTACCCAGCCAAACTTTTGCATATCTTGGCTGCCACAAGGTGTGAAACGAAAATCGTTCAGTTGTTTTTCAAGTTGCTCAGGATTGAGGTCAACTTCTTTTGTAAAACGATAAATTAAACAATTTTTAAACCACATCATGCTGTTGAATTCCTGTCTTTTTTAAGTGCGCTTATGATAGGAGATTTTGACACATTATGCTTGTAGAGTTTTCGGGATTTTTGGGAAATACCCATAAGGTTGAAAATCAATGATGAATTTATGAACTTTTCTTTTCAATGGTCACAAAAGTGTCATAATTACCTTTAATAATAGCGTCACACATTTTTGTTGGTTAACTTAGGTAAAAGATAATGTCTAGAAGGATCCTTGTCGTAGAAGATGAAGCACCAATTCGTGAAATGCTGTGCTTTGTTTTAGAGCAGAAAGGCTATGAACCAATTGAAGCAGAAGATTATGATACTGCGCTTGGTTTACTCTGCGAACCTTACCCTGATTTAATTTTGTTAGATTGGATGTTGCCAGGTGGCTCAGGCATCAATTTGATTAAACACCTTAAGCGTGATGAGTTCACTAAAAAGATCCCAGTGGTAATGCTAACCGCTCGTGGTGAAGAAGAAGATAAAGTTCGAGGCCTTGAAGTAGGTGCGGACGATTACATAACTAAACCATTCTCACCAAAAGAATTAATGGCGCGTTTAAAAGCGGTTATTCGTCGTGTATCACCTACCTCTGTTGAAGAATTGATTGATGTACAAGGTTTGAAATTAGACCCTGTTTCTCATCGTGTTACAGCGAATGATAAGCCGTTAGATATGGGGCCAACTGAATTTAAAATGCTGCATTTCTTTATGACGCATCAAGAACGAGTGTATAGCCGTGAACAGCTATTGAATAACGTGTGGGGTACTAATGTGTACGTAGAAGATCGCACTGTTGATGTTCATATTCGTCGTCTTCGTAAAGCGTTAGAGGCGGAAGGTCATGATCGTTTAGTGCAAACCGTTCGTGGTGCAGGTTATCGTTTCTCTGTTCAAACGTCGTAAATCATAATAACTATAAGTGAAGGATAAAATACATGGTTGAACGTCTTTCATGGAAAAAAATGGCCGGTGAACTGGCTTTTTTCTATGTACCTTGGGTTATTGTCGGGTATCTGTTTGATGCGTTATGGCCATTATTGTTTATTGCTTCATTTATTTTATTAATTTGGCATTTGCATAACCAAATTAAAATGTCTCATTGGTTGCATGAAGGGCGTAAGGCAACGCCTCCCTCAGCGTCAGGAAGTTGGGAGCCTATTTTTGATGAGACTTATCGTTTACAAAAAAGACATAAAAAGCGTCGTAAAGAATTATCAACGTTAATTCGTCGCTTTAGGCAAGGGGCTGAAGCGCTGCCTGATGCGGTGGTGGTTTTTCGTCATGAAGGTAATATTGTGTGGTGTAACACCTTGGCACAATCTTTACTGGGTTTTCGTTGGCCTAGTGATTCAGGACAGCCGATTACTAATTTGATCCGCACACCTGATTTTGTTCAATATTTAATGGCTCAGCATTTTGATATTCCATTAGATATGCCCTCACCAATTAACACAGATAAGACACTTGAGATCCGTATTGTGCCGTACAGTGAAGGTGAATATTTGATGGTGGTGCGTGATGTTACCCAAATTAAGCAATTAGAGGGAATGCGCCGTAACTTCTTTGCTAACGTGTCTCATGAATTACGAACCCCTATGACGGTACTTCGTGGTTATCTAGAAATGTCAGAAGACCCTGAGATGCTTGTTGGACCAATGTGGAATCGAGCGCATGGTGTGATGACTGAGCAATTGTCTCGAATGGAAGGTTTAGTTGAGCAGCTACTTACGTTATCAAAAATAGAAGCGGCTGCAACCTCAATGTTAGAAGATCGTGTTGATGTGCCATCTATGTTAGATATTTTAGAAAAAGAAGCGCTTGCGCTCAGTGGTGAAAGAAAGCATATCATTACTTTTAATGTGGATCATGATCTTAAAGTACAAGGTGATGAAGACCAATTACGCAGTGCGATTTCAAACTTAGTGTATAACGCGGTTAAGCATACTACTGATGGCGCAGAGATTATGGTTGAGTGGAAAAAAGCACAATCTGGCGCACTTTTAACGGTAACGGATTCTGGTCAAGGAATTGAGCCACAGCACATCCCTCGTTTAACAGAGCGCTTTTATCGGGTAGATAAAGCGCGTTCAAGAGATACGGGCGGGAGTGGTCTTGGCCTTGCCATTGTAAAACATGCACTTAGTCATCACGATTCACAATTAGAAATTCAGAGCCAATTGGGCAAAGGTAGCACCTTCTCATTTGTTCTTCCAAAGAAATTGATATTAAAATAGGGCCTCATGAACATTATGTCTAGCAAACAACAAAGATGGCTACGGGGTTTGATCCCTGTGGGATTACTTTGGTTGGGGTTTATACATAATGCCTATTCTTATGATGGAAAGTTAGCTCATTATGAACGTGTATCTGGTATCTCTGGTAATTTGTCTTCCATCGGTTCTGATACTCTCGCAAATATGATGACACTTTGGGCGGAAGATTTTCAACGGGTCTATCCCAGAGTTAATATTCAAATTCAAGCATCAGGGTCATCAACCGCTCCTCCTGCTCTTATTGAAAGTACGGCACAATTTGGGCCAATGAGTCGGCGAATGCGGCAAAGTGAAAAAGCCGCTTTTGAACGACAATTTGGTTACCCACCTACTGAAATCCGAGTTGCTATTGATGCCCTCGGAATTTTTGTTCATCAGGATAACCCCATTAAAGGGTTAGACTTTATTCAACTTGATGCCATATTTTCAGCCACATTACGTTGTGGTGCGTTAAAACCGATTAATCGGTGGAAAGATTTAGGAATCAAGGCTCGTTGGGCTACGCATCAAATTCAACTGTTTGGTCGTAATTCAGTTTCTGGTACTTATGGTTATTTTAAAAATAATGCACTGTGTGACGGAGATTTTAAGGTCAATGTTAATGAGCAGCCGGGCTCTGCTTCAGTGGTTCAAGGCATTTCCGCTTCTGTTAATGGTATTGGTTATTCAGGCGTTGGTTATCAAATGTCTGGAGTGAAATTATTGCCCATCAGTAAAGAAGGAACAGATTACATTGAGCCAACAACGGATAATATAACCAGTGGTAAATATCCCTTAGCTCGCTTCTTATATATCTACATAAATAAGCCGCCAACAGCAAAGCTTAAGCCTTTAGAAGCAGAGTTTATTCGTTATATGCTTTCTGCTAATGGACAAAAAAGAGTAGAGCAAGATGGGTACATTGCACTATCTGATCGATTTGTTTTACAAGAATTATCCAAATTAGATTTACACTAAACTGTCATTATAGTGTCACTCACATAATGAAATATAAAATGGCTATCAATAATTAAGTACAGAGGTTAATCCATCATGGCATACGCCAAACCTAATCAGAGAATTCGAGATAAACAACGCCGTGTTGTTGATCTGATTATGCGCGTGTGGGTGAAATCCAGTGGCGTAGGGATCATCGCAGCCCTTATGCTTATTTGCTTTTATTTATTAGCGGTTATTGCTCCTATTTTTACTTCAGTGAATGTTGAACCTATTTCCCAATATACCGTTTCTTACCATGATAACACGCTAGCAATAGGCTCAGATGAGCAAGGAAAAATGGCGTATCGTATTGATGATACTGGGCGTGTTGAGTTTATTGATCTCATTAATAAAAAATTAGTGAGTGAACAACAAATCATTAAAAATGCAACAGCCTTTACCTCAACGATTGAAAGCCAAGATTGGTTTGCATTTGGTGATGATAAAGGGCAGGTTCAGTTTGCCCAAATTGGTTTTCAAACCAATTATTCAAAAGGTAATCGCCAACTTATTCCTCTAGTTGAAAAGTTTGCGCCATTTCCTGTGATTAAAGTGGATGAAAAACAGCAAGCATTAACCCAATTAGCATTAAGCCTAACCGCAACAGAAGGCGTTATTTTAGCTAAAACACAAGATGAACGTTTATTAGGTATAGAGCTTGATAGTGTGGTTAATCAAATGACAGGAGAAACGGTATGGGAAGCAGTACCTATCACATTTGAGCAAACTGGTTCAGATGAAATTGATGCCTTACTTTCAATGGTGATAACCCCTAATAATGATTTTTTGTATGTGTTGTATCAGCATGAACTTCAAGTGTGGATGTTAAAAGATCATCAAGCCAATTTACGTGAACGTATTCCGTTAAAAGAATCAGCACAAAAACTGACATTATTATCCGGTGCTCATTCGGTTTTGGTTCAGTTTGAAAATGGTACATTGTCCCAATGGTTTGATACGATAAGTGATGAAAAGCGTCGATTAACGCTGATCCGTACTTTTGATTTTGGTACGCCAATTTCGCAGTTATCACCAGAAGTATATCGAAAAGGTGTCAGTGTTATTGATGAAAAAGGGAATTTGTCACTTATTCATACCACGACAGAAAAAAGACTTTACCGTCAGCACTTATTTAATGATGAGGTACTTGCTGTTACTCAACCACCGAATGCAGAAAAGCTTATTGTTTTGACTCCAAAAGGGTGGGAATGTTTTGAAGTAACAAACCCTCATCCAGAAGTCAGTATGCAATCTGTCTTTGGACAAATATGGTATGAAGGATACCCAGAGCCGGCTTATATTTGGCAATCAACCGCAGCTAACGATGATTTTGAATCTAAATTCAGTTTAATGCCACTGGCGTTTGGTACACTTAAAGCTGCCTTTTATGCTTTAATTTTTGCAGGTCCGATAGCCATTGGTAGTGCAATTTATACGGCGTATTTCATGTCTGCCAATGTTCGTCGATATGTCAAACCAACCATTGAAATAATGGAAGCATTACCTACGGTGATTATTGGTTTGTTAGCGGGTATTTGGCTTGCCCCTATTGTTGAAAATAATTTAGTTGCCGTCTTTAGTTTATTTGTATTTTTCCCTTTGAGTATGATCATTATTGCGTTTATTTGGCACATCTTACCTGCTCATATCATGAGGAAATTACCTAGAGGTCAACATGCAATTCTACTTATTCCTGCGCTAATTGGAATTGGATATCTTACTTTTCAATATGGTTATTTGATTGAAAGTTGGTTATTTGATGGGGATTTACGACACTTTCTTGGTGATCGGGGGGTTGGCTACGATCAACGTAATGCATTGGTGGTAGGGATCGCGATGGGAGCGGCTATTATTCCTACTATTTATACTATTGCTGAAGATGCGATTTTTTCAGTACCTAAACATTTATCTGAAGGCTCATTAGCATTAGGGGCGACGCAATGGCAAACCTTAACTAAAGTCGTCTTGTTGACCGCAAGCCCTGGTATTTTTTCTGCGGTGATGATGGGATTAGGGCGTGCGGTAGGCGAAACGATGATTGTATTAATGGCAACGGGTAATACCCCAATTATGGACGGTAATATTTTAGAAGGCATGAGAACTCTTGCTGCGAATATTGCGATTGAAATGCCAGAATCTGAAATGGGAAGCACTCACTTTAGAATGCTTTTCTTAGCCGCCTTTTTATTATTTGTTTTTACTTTTTTCGTTAACTCATTGGCAGAATGGATACGCCAAGGATTACGTGAAAAGTACCGCAGTTTATAGGTTGGTCGATATGACGGTGAATAATGAAACATTGGATTAAATCTGGATCTCCTTGGATATGGTTGACTGCAGGTTCTGTGAGTATCAGCATGATTTCTGTGCTTGGCATATTATTGCTGATTGGTTGGAAAGGGCTCTCTTATTTTTGGCCTACACCACTACAAGAGTGGCACACAATAGATGGTAAGGTTATTGTCGGCCAATTGTATGATGTTGAAAAATTTCATGGTAAAGATGCAGAGCATCAAGAGCGTTTAATCATCAAGGTAGGAAATCGAGATATTTATGGGTTTGATTTTATTAATATCGATCAAGATAAGATCCAATCAGTAAGTAAGCCTTCTGCTCTTGTTGTTGTTGATAGGCTTCAGCATGGTAAGTTTTTTGGCACCATCATAGAAACGTCTAATGGGCTAGAGCTTACGCGTCAACAAGCAGAATCTTGGGTTCGTAGTGAAAAAGCTAAAGTCGATCTGTTAGAGCAAGAGCAACATAAGTTGTATGGTTTACTTGATGACTTACCGAACTCTGATTTATCCAAGAATGAGAAAGTTAAAAAAGAGAGTTTATTAAATCAGCAAGTGGACTCTATTTTAACGCAGTTAAATTATAGCTATCTGATACTTAAAGACGGGCAAGGTACTATTTATCAATTAAATAGTGATAATGTACTTGGTATCTGGTTCCCTAATGCAATGTCTTTACAAGAAAAAATCATACATTGGCTTGGGGCATTGTATGATTTTGTTAGTGAAAATCCAAGAGAAGCTAACTCGGAAGGAGGGGTGTTTCCTGCGATTTTTGGTACCATTTTATTAGTTCTGTTAATGTCAGTTATTGTAATGCCGTTAGGTGTGATAGCAGCAATTTATTTACATGAATACGCAAAGCCAAATATGCTAACAAGGTTAGTCCGTATTGCCGTGATTAACTTAGCTGGTGTGCCGTCGATTGTTTATGGTGTGTTTGGTTTAGGCTTTTTCGTTTATGTGGTGGGTGGGACGATTGACCAGCTGTTTTATTCAACCCAACTGCCTACGCCAACGTTTGGTACGCCGGGTTTATTATGGTCGGCACTGACATTGGCTATCTTAACGTTGCCTGTTGTTATTGTGGCGACAGAGGAAGGTTTAAGTCGTATACCAAGTTCAGTGCGGCATGGCTCATTAGCATTAGGGGCAACTCAATTTGAAACCTTGTGGAAAATCGTTTTGCCTATGGCAAGCCCTGCGATCATGACGGGGTTGATATTAGCGGTGGCAAGGGCAGCAGGTGAGGTGGCACCACTGATGTTGGTCGGTGTTGTGAAATTAGCTCCTTCTTTACCTGTAGATAATGTTGCGCCTTATTTGCACTTAGATCGTAAATTTATGCACCTTGGATATCATATTTATGACGTTGGTTTCCAAAGTCCAAATGTGGAAGCAGCAAGGCCTATTGTGTACGCGACGGCTTTTTTGTTGGTCACTGTTATTATTGGATTAAACCTAACGGCTATCGCTATTCGTAATAATCTACGAGAGAAATATCGAACACTGGAGTTGTAATTATATGTATTCATTATCACCGGATCTCTCGTTTTTATCGCCAATAGACGTAAATAATTTATCGGATGAAAATACGGCGATAGAGATCAATAATCTCAGTTTGAAGTATGATAAAACCCCCGCGTTATCTAATATTGATATGCGCATACCTAAAGGGCAAGTGACGGCGTTTATTGGGCCATCAGGCTGTGGTAAATCTACGTTATTACGCTGCATTAATCGAATGAATGATTTGGTTGATAATTGCAAAATTAAAGGTTCAATTAAGTTGTTTGGTGATGATATTTATCAACCAAATACTGATATCCCTTCATTACGTCGTCGTGTCGGGATGGTGTTTCAGCGCCCAAATCCATTTCCTAAATCAATTTATGAGAATGTTGTTTACGGTTTACGTTTACAAGGGATTAAAGAAGCGCGAATATTAGATGAAGCGGTAGAAGACGCATTAAAAGCCGCAGCATTATGGGATGAGGTAAAACATCGATTGCATGAAAATGCCTTTGGATTATCAGGTGGTCAGCAGCAACGTTTAGTCATTGCTAGAGCAATAGCTATTGAGCCAGAAGTATTATTATTAGATGAGCCAACGTCTGCATTGGATCCTATTTCTACCCTGACGATTGAAGAGCTTATCTATGAGCTAAAAAGTAAATATACCGTAGTTATCGTGACGCATAATATGCAGCAAGCTGCACGAGTGAGTGATCACACGGCTTTTATTAATCAAGGTAAATTGGTTGAATATGGTAATGCAAATACCATTTTTACTTCTCCAGTGCACAAACAAACAGAAGATTACATTACAGGCCGTTATGGGTAATTAGCTCATCATAGTCAAACTAAAAATAAGGACATACCATGCAACTTGGTCGACATATATCAGGCCAATTCAACTCCGAACTAGAAGCTATTAGAACTCATGTATTAACCATGGGAGGTATGGTTGAGCAGCAGCTTACCTATGCATTGGAAGCGCTGCATAATCACGATGCTGAATTAGCAAAACGTGTGATGCACGAAGATCATAAAGTCAATGCTATGGAAGTCGCTATTGATGAAGCCTGCACAAGGATTATTGCAAAACGTCAGCCAACAGCGAGTGATCTACGTTTAGTAATGGCTATTATTAAAACCATTACGGATTTAGAACGCATTGGTGATGTAGCTTCTCAAATCGCAAAAGTATCTTTAGAAAACTTTACCAATAAGCAGCATTCATTACTTGTTTCTTTAGAGTTGCTAGGTCGTCAGTCGGTAAAAATGATGCACTCTGTTCTTGATGCATATGCTCGAATGGATGTAAAAGCAGCGACGGAAGCATATAAATTTGATGATAGAATTGATGCCGAATATGAAGCGGTAGTTCGCCAATTAATGACGTACATGATGGAAGATCCAAGCTCTATTCCGAGTGTGATGAAAGTAATGTGGGCTGCTCGTGCTATTGAGCGAGTGGGAGACCGCTGTCAGAATATTTGTGAATATATTATTTACTTTGTGAAAGGCAAAGATGTTCGTCATATTGGTGATCAAAATATTGATGATGTAATTAAATAAAAATCTTTTACTCTTTGATTTTAGCCCTGAAAATAATGGGGTGGTTTCATTACCATGAAATCGCACCATTATATAATATCAACCCAAATAAGAGCTTGTTCAATAAGTGATTCTAACTGGTATCATTAAATTACTACTTAAAAAGTAAATGTTATACCAATATTGAAGTTAGTAGATAAATCATAAGGAATGTAAGTATCACTCATTGGGAAGTAATTAAGGTCAACACCCGCTCTTAACCCTAGGTGGTCAGTTGCTTGGAAAACATAAGATGCGCCAATGCTTGAACCTAATGCACTTTCTTTTGTAGTTTCACCACTTTTAGTTTTCTTACCATCATAATCTGCAAGACCGATCTCAAGCTGCATACCATGCATTTTTGATACGCCAAACATTTGTTGAACACCAAAACGGTATGAGTCGATGGTTTCATCATACATAGAGCTGCTATAAACGGTTCGTCCATAACTGATAAACGCCGCATCAAAGCCTAAAGCATCAGTAACACCCGCTTGAATGCCAAAGCCGCCGTAAGGACCGATTTTAATTTCAGGAGAAAGGTGGAAGTCATTAGCAAAAATATTGGCGCTAAATAGAGTTGCGATAGCAAGAACTAGGTGTGATTTTTTCATATTGGATACTCTCTCATAATGATTTTAAGCATCCGTGCTCTGTTTGATTTTTAATTGTTTTGATGGAGCTATAATAAGAAATAATTGGATGTATCACTAATCACGAGTGCTTATCTTGCTCATAGCTGGTTGAGAAGCAAAGGCTATCGTAAGATAACATGTCAAAGACAGAATATTGTGTAGTTTAAAATAAGATCAAATTATAAATAGAATAAAGTGCCCTACCAATCCTTGGAGGGGCGAGAGTTATTTATTTAAAGTTATATTGGATGCCAACTCCACCAGCAACATCTGAAGATGAATAACTGCCTGAGGATTCATAATGGAATGTACCCGAAACACTTAATTTTTCATTGATACCATAAGCACCGCCTAATGCTAAAGCCTCTTTGGAACCAGAGAAGCCGATACCGGCACCAATTGCAAATTCACCTTCTGTAACAAATGGGCGCGCATTAGCGACAGCATGTAAACCAGCGCGTACTCCATCAATCTTGTCGTCTTGTTCATTAAATCGGCGGTTGTTCTCTTCAGCCATCGTTTTAAATTCATTTTCTAATGTATTGATACGATCACCGTCGCTGATTGCAGGGATCCCCCATTCTGGAGTGTTATCAATAGGTGGCTGGGTAGGTTCTCCTGGAGCTGGTCTATCTGGAGTATTGTCAATTGGTGGTTGAGTCGGGGTTGGTGGCTGTGGTCTGTCTGGTGAATTATCCACCGGTGGCTGTTCAGGAATATCTTGACCAAAATCAGGGTCTGCTAACTCTGGACGCTCTACAGGAGTATCAGGCCCTATTCCCCAATGAGGTGTATCACCAAAATCAGGCGTTGGACGATCTGGTGTTGAGGGAGTAGCTTCAGCCATAACAGAAGAAGAAAATATTGCGGTTAACGATAACACTAGAATAGTTTTTTTCATTTCATAACTCTCATATTAATCATAAATTAGATTTAGTAATGAGCGTCCATGCTTACTGATAAATCTGTTTCCGTTTGATGGAATGAATAATATTGAGATTGGTGATTACTTTCTAATCGTCTGTAATTATATTGCTGATAAGCTACACTTATCACTTCTGGTTAGATTGTGATTCCTGATAACTAGATTTATGGTGGGCCTTTAATAATAGATCAGTAATCAGTTGATTTAGCCAATTATGGAGAGGGTTCTTTTTATGCCTTTGATGATAGTAACTATGAATAGGGTAATTTAGAGGTACGTCATTAAGAGCAAGATCAATACGCCTTAACCTTGCATATTGATGAAGTGGAAATAATGAAGTTGAAGGGAAATACATATCAGTGTGTTGAACAACGTCAATTAAAGCCATTGGTAGTTCAGAACGAAAACCAACTTTATGGTCAATATTTAAATCTCGTAGCACTTCACTAGCGAGACTCTTATTGTCATTCCACCCAGGAATAATTAAAGAGGCAAGTTCATATCCCTTAAAATCATAAGGCGTCGCAATTTTTTTTTGTATTGGATGATCATTTCGAATAATTACACAACCCGTCACAGTCATTAAATTATGTGTGATTAATTCTTTAGAAACCTTGTCATATTCATAATTAATCGCAATATCTAACCTCCCTTTAATTAGGTCATCAAAGGTTGAGGACGACCAATTAAATAGTTGTAGTTCAACATTTGGTGCTTGCTCTTTTATGGCATGAAATAAAGCACCTGATAAACAACTTAGCACTTGAGGAGCTAAGGCTATTTTGAGTGTATTTTGTAACTCACTCGGTTGGAAGTTTTCAGATCTATTTAATATTGATGATAATCCATCAAGGTAAGGCTGAATATTTTCGGCTAACTCTTCTGAAAATGGCGTCGCTTTTAGACCATGATGAACCTTTATAAAGAGTTCGTCATCGAAATGATTGCGTAGCTTTTGTAGTGCTTGGCTGATGGCAGGCTGAGAAACTAATAGGCGCTCAGATGCTTTTCTCATATTAAGTTCTTGAGAAAGAATTAAAAAAGTTTTTAGTAAATTTAAATCCAACGTTACAAAGAGATCTTTAGCCATATATGCCTATTTCCTATAAATAAATTGAGTCATTTAATACTCTTCACGCTTCCTTCACGATACCGCTTCTATAGTACTCACATTACGAATTAAGACCAAGTTTAACTCAATTTTGTTCTTGTTCATGTTGAGTTCAACTAACTACTTCTAATATGTAGTTATAGAAAGCCATTAATTAAATTGGAAAATAGTAAAATGAAGAAAATCGTATTAGTAAGTGCATTAGTATTAGCATCAACAGGCGCATTCGCAGCTCAAAATACTCAAGTTGCTAAAGGTGGTTTTACAGGGCCAAGCACAGTAACGGTAAATACAGTTCAAGTAGCTCAAGAAGCAAAAGATGATACTCCAGTAACACTAACAGGTTATATTGTTGCTTCGTTAGGTGATGAAGAGTATCAATTTAAAGATGCGACCGGTGAGATAATTGTTGAGATTGATCACCGTGATTGGAATGGCATTGAAGCAACACCTGAAACAAAATTAGTTATTCAAGGTGAAGTTGATAAAGAGTGGAAACACACCGTTATTGACGTAAATACTGTGCAATTAGCGAAATAATTTTTCGATAGAGTTCTGTATCAAAAAGGCCAGAGATAATTCTTTGGCCTTTTTATTGGAATTAAATCTATTTAATATTCTGTCTTACTGCATCAATTTTTTTAGAGTCAGTTACAGGAACAATAAAGTCATCCAAGTCACCAGCCCCCATTTTAACGCCATCTAACACTAATTTCATTTTACTTGGGCGAGTAGATTTACCTGATAAATGAATTTCAGTCACGTCTGTTTTTTCTATAATCTCTTTTGCATTTTCAGCGGTGACACCAGCACCTGCTAATATGTCAAAGCGCCCATTTGCCAGTTTTACCATTTCAGTAAGAACATCAATACCATCATAAGCATTTGCGGCCAGACCTGAAGTAAGTATGCGCTCGCAACCTAATTCAGCAATGTTCTCAATTGCTTTTTTATAGTTTGAGCATTGGTCTACTGCACGATGGAAAGTGACACCCAAGTCATTATCGTTAGCGACTTTCATAAGGCGAGTCGCGAGCGGCATATCAATATCGCCATTGGCTTTTAATACACCAAACACGACCCCTTGTAAGCCCGCTAATTTTGCAGCATGAATATCCTCAATCATGGCTGATATATCGTCGTTGTCATACAGAAAATCTCCCTGACGAGGACGGATCATCGCATAAACAGGAATAGAAGAGATAGCCGCTGCTTTTTTCATGAAACCAAAGCTTGGTGTTAATCCACCTAAAGCAAGAGAAGAGCAAAGCTCAATTCTATCTGCGCCACCATTAATGGCATTGTGCAGAGATTCTAGGTTATCGATACAGACTTCAATTTTAATAGACATGATATGTAGATAGAAATAATGGAGAATGAGTGAGTATAAAGAATATTTAGTTTTAGATGTGTGAAGAGGGCGTCAGAATTACGCTCTAGAATAAAGAAAAAGCCCTGAAGATAACTTCAGGGCTTTTAGTATTAGGCAAACTTTCTGATTTTAGGCTACTGCGTTTATACGCTTTTAATATTCTAGCCACATGCACCGTTGAGCGTAGGTGCATTCGAGTACTTTGATGTAAAGTACTCTATGTTAGCAATTACTTGCTTAGGTCGTCAGCGTGTTCAGATAGGAATGCTGCAACACCTTTTGGAGATGCGTCCATACCTGCTTTGCCTTCTTCCCATTGTGCTGGACAAACTTCACCATTCTTCTCGTGGAAGTTTAGTGCGTCAACCATACGTAGCATTTCGTCGATGTTACGACCTAGTGGAAGATCGTTAACCACTTGGTGACGAACAAGACCGTCAGAATCGATTAGGAAAGAACCACGGAAAGCAACACCAGCTTCTGGATGCTCAACGTCGTATGCTTTACAGATCTCGTGCTTAACATCAGCAACTAGAGGGTATTTAACTGGACCAATACCGCCATCTTCGATAGCAGTGTTACGCCATGCGTTGTGAGAGAATTGTGAATCGATAGAGATACCGATTACTTCTGCGCCTTTAGCTTGGAAGTCAGCTAGACGGTTGTCAAAAGCGATTAGCTCTGAAGGACAAACGAAAGTGAAGTCTAGTGGGTAGAAAAATACTACCGCAGTCTTACCTTTAGTGAATTCTTTGAAGTTGAAGCTATCAACGATTTCACCGTTACCTAGAACAGCTGCAGCAGTAAAATCTGGTGCTTGACGACCTACTAATACCATTTTTGAATCTCCTAAAAATTAGATTTTCCAAACTTCGTGTTTGGCTTTACGTTTCAACAGGACAAACTATAGTACAAAAGGTATGATGGAAAAAAGCGAATTAAATAGATTAATGTAATCGAGAAAAGCGATGAACAAGTGGCCATCATTAAAACAGTTACACTACTTTATTACTCTGCATGAGACTCGTCACTTTGGCGATGCAGCAGAAAAGTGTTTTGTCAGTCAATCAACGTTGAGTAAAGGGATACAAAACCTTGAAGAATTAATTGGTTGTCCACTGTATGAGCGAGATAAAAAAACATTAGTGTTTACCCCTATCGGGGAGAAAGTCGTTGAGCAAGGGCGAGAATTATTAGCTAAAGGGCAAGATTTAATAGAGCTAGGTTCATTGTGCCAAGGGGACGCAATGCAAGGGCAGTTACGTGTTGGGTGTATTCCAACAATCGCGCCTTTTTTATTGTGTGATTTGGTACAAGAAGTGAATAAATGCTACCCACAGCTGACGTTACTATTAAGAGAGGACACAACAACGAATTTATTAGCGGCGTTAAGGCAGGGACAACTTGATGTTCTTATTCTTGCTTTACCTGTTGATATTTCGGGTATGGAAAGTTTAGTTGTTGGTCGTGATCCATTTAAAATGGTTATTAGTAAAGATCAAGCGAGCAGAATATCTACACCAATCCATTATGACGAGTTACCGGATGAGTTTGTTTTCTTGTTAGAGAAAGAGCACTGTTTAACTGAGCATGCGGTTTCTGCCTGTAAGTTAACAAGTAAAGAAAAAATAAATCCGTTTACAGCAACAAGCCTTCATACTTTAGTACAAATGGTGGCTAATGGGTTAGGAACGACATTTATTCCTCAAATGGCTATCAAGCATGGTTTGTTAGATAATCAAAATCTTGTTGTCGTTGAACCGCCGGGTCAAGAAGCATCACGAGAAATTGGACTGGTTTGGCGTCCAAGTTCATCTCGCTTACAAGCTTTTCACCAACTAGCAGACGTTGTTAAACAGATTTTATAATTTTATTTTCATATTTAAGGCGCTTATTTATTGTTTAAATAAGCGCTTTTCTACTTTTGAATAATAGAGCAATTAGTGACCGCATTCTCACTTCTTTATATTTGTTTTGATACAGATCTGACCAGTTAATTTCTTTCCTTCTTGTTGTATACCGTCACTTTCTTTTTATTACCTCTTAAATAAGTATCTTCCTTCTTCTTTTTTTATTCTATGCCGCTGTTTTCTTTGTGAAATTAAAACTGTGAATTTTACATGTTCAATTTTACAAGTTTAATTTCTGTAATTTAATTACGTTTATTTTAGATCTTAATCTCCTTTTTATGTTATCAGTTTGTAAAAATTAAACTTTGACAATCATTGTTATAGAGCATTTACTCATAACTCAACTTGCTGGGTTTTAGCGACATCTTATTGAAAATACAAGGCGGTATTAGCCTTTGGTAGGGGTTGTAATTTATTCGCTCTTTCTAGAATGTAATAGACGTAAACAGCAAGAACAATGAATAGGATGAAACATGAATACTAAATCGTAGTGTTTTAGTTACAAATGTAATTTTGCCGGAGGCGCAAACCATGACAGATACCATGATGATCACAGAAAAAGAAATATCTATTGTTGGACCCAATCTGCCACAAGTTGAAGAAGTATTAAGTGCTGGGGCTGTCCGGTTTTTAAGTCACGTCGTCGAAAAATTTGCACATCGTATTCCTGAGCTTTTAGAAACACGTCAAGTTCGCCAAAGAAAGATTGATGCTGGCCAATTACCTGATTTCCTTACGGAGACTCGCTCTATTCGAGAATCAGAGTGGAGTATTCAAGGTATTCCAAGTGATCTTCAAGACAGAAGGGTTGAGATTACGGGCCCAACTGATAGAAAAATGGTGATTAATGCATTAAATGCCAATGTAAAAGTATTTATGGCAGATTTTGAAGATTCACTAGCGCCTTCGTGGGAGGCTGTGTTGGATGGGCAAATCAATCTTAGAGATGCAATGAACGGTACGATTCAATACACCAATCCGCAAACTCAAAAGGTATATCAACTAAAACAAGATCCTGCGGTATTGATTTGTCGAGTTAGAGGGCTTCACCTTCCAGAAAAACACGTGTTGTTTAACGGTGTTGCTATTCCCGGAGCTTTGTTTGATTTCGCACTCTATTTTTATCACAACTATCAAACGTCATTAAAGAAAGGCAGTGGTCCGTACTTCTACTTACCTAAACTACAAGCCTACCAAGAAGCGGCATGGTGGAGTGACGTATTTACTTTTGCTGAACGTGAGTTTGGCTTAAAACAAGGCACGATTAAAGCGACCGTTCTTATTGAAACCTTGCCTGCTGTATTTGAAATGGATGAAATTCTATACAGCTTAAAAGAACATATTGTTGGATTGAATTGTGGCCGATGGGATTACATTTTTAGCTACATTAAAACCTTAAAAAATCATCCAGACAGAGTATTACCAGATCGCCAAGTGGTAACGATGGAAAAACCGTTTTTAAATGCCTATTCACGATTATTGATCAGAACGTGTCACCGAAGAGGAGCGTTTGCGATGGGAGGAATGGCCGCCTTTATTCCATCGAAAGATCCGGTAAAAAATGATTGGGTACTAAATAAAATTCAAACCGATAAATCACTGGAAGCGAATAATGGGCACGATGGTACTTGGGTTGCTCATCCTGGATTAGCAGGAACTGCAAGAGCAGAGTTTGACAAGGTACTAGGTGAACGAATCAATCAGATAGATGTAAGCCGAGATACTGATGAACCAATTACCGCAGAAGAATTATTAGCACCTTGTGAAGGTGAAAGAACAGAAGAGGGCATGCGTCATAACATTCGGGTGGCGGTTCAATATATTGAAGCGTGGATCACCGGCAATGGGTGTGTGCCGATTTATGGATTAATGGAAGATGCCGCAACGGCTGAAATATCACGAACGTCTATTTGGCAATGGATACAACATGGGAAATCACTAGATAACGGCGAAACCGTAACGACGGATCTATTTAGAACCATGTTATTAGAAGAAATAAAAGTAATAGAAGATGAATTGGGAACTGAGCGTTTTGACTCCGGTCAATTCACTCAAGCTGCAAAATTAATGGAGCAATTAACCACCAGTGATCAACTAACGGACTTTTTAACACTACCTGGCTATGAATATTTATAAGAGAGGGAACTATTATGACTACATTTAAACCGCAAACTCGCCAACAACAAATTGATGCACTTAAAAAAGATTGGGCTGATAACCCTCGTTGGAACGGGGTAACTCGTCCATATACTGCTGAAGAAGTTATTAACCTTCGTGGGTCTTTTACACCAGAGAATACCATTGCCCAGAAAGGGGCAGACAGATTATGGTCGTTGGTGAATGGCTCGTCTAAAAAAGGATATGTGAATTGTCTTGGTGCATTAACTGGTGGACAAGCAGTTCAGCAAGCAAAAGCGGGAATTGAAGCTATTTACCTTTCAGGTTGGCAGGTCGCTGCGGATAATAATACCGCGTCAACCATGTACCCAGACCAATCATTGTACCCGGTAGACTCTGTGCCTTCGGTAGTTAAGCGTATTAATAATTCTTTCCGTCGTGCGGATCAAATTCAGTGGTCAACAGGAACAGCTCCTGAAGATGGTATTGATTATTTTCTTCCGATTGTTGCCGATGCAGAAGCTGGTTTTGGTGGTGTACTTAATGGTTATGAATTAATGCGTAACATGATTGAATCTGGTGCCGCAGGGGTTCACTTTGAAGATCAGCTAGCATCTGTGAAAAAATGTGGTCATATGGGTGGTAAAGTATTAGTACCAACTCAAGAAGCAGTACAAAAGCTGGTTGCAGCGCGATTAGCGGCCGATGTAGCAGGAACAACAACACTCGTTATCGCAAGAACCGATGCTAATGCGGCGGATTTATTAACATCAGATTGTGACCCATACGATCAAGAGTTCATTGAAGGCGAACGTACAGCGGAAGGTTTCTACAAAGTAACCGCGGGTATTGACCAAGCAATTTCTCGTGGTCTTGCTTACTCTCCTTATGCCGATTTAGTGTGGTGTGAAACGGCAACCCCATGTTTGGAAGAGGCTCGTAAGTTTGCTGAAGCTATTCATGCAGAATACCCAGATCAATTACTGGCGTATAACTGTTCGCCATCGTTTAACTGGGAGAAAAATCTCGATTCAGAAACGATTGCGAAGTTCCAACAAGAATTGGCTGATATGGGCTACAAATACCAATTTATTACGCTAGCTGGCATTCATAGTATGTGGTTTAACATGTTTGAACTCGCACATTCTTATGCGCAAGGTGAAGGTATGCGTCACTATGTTGAAATGGTTCAACGTAAAGAGTTTGAATCAGCATCTAAAGGGTATACGTTCGTGGCACACCAACAAGAAGTGGGTACGGGTTACTTTGATATTATGACCAATACCATTCAAGGTGGAAAATCGTCAGTGACCGCATTAACAGGATCAACTGAAGAAGAGCAATTTAAAACCAATGCTTAATTAATACCAATTCTATATCCACATAATAAAAAAGAGTCGTCTTATCACGTTTAGGGAGAATGGAGTCTCCCTTTCTTTTTACCTGCTAATTACTATTATTCATCAATCTCTATCGGATCAACTTCCTCTTGCAGCTCTAATAGATTAATTGCAATGGTAACAAAATCTGAATCTGTGATTATTCCTACCAACTTTCCATGCTCAACAACAGGTAAGCAACCCACTTTGTGTTTTTGCATGAATACTGCCGCTGATTTTAATCCTCCGTGTGGAGAAATACTCATGATATTTTCATGCATAATAGCATTGAGTGGAATATCTAGCGTTGAGATATCTTCGAAGGTTGGTTTTTCTAAACACGATGTTTGAGCTGCCAATAAATCTCGTTGAGTGACTAATCCAATCAGTGTGTGCTCAGTATCTACAATAGGTATATGCCTAATACCGTGCTCGTCCATTAATGCTTTGGCATCTTCTAAAGAATTAGAACGAAGCAGAGTATGAGGATGAGTTGTCATTAAGTCGCTAATGGTAAACATAATTGCTCCTGCTGATTTATGTATCTTTAGTAAATATAGAGGCAGATGAAAGAAAAAAGTGCGAGCTAGCTAGAGGTTTGAAGAGACAAAAATATTGATGCGACTTTCTCTGTTTAAAGTCAATTTCAATCTGCAAAGTGTATATTTATTGAAAATTTGAGAGGTATATTGCTTCATCCCTTGCTATTGCTCTTCGCGTGAATATACTACTCTGTCTGCCATTTTTGATGAAGAAGTAAACCATGCAAGTATCCGATTTCCATTTTGAATTACCTGATGAACTTATTGCGCGTTACCCTCAACCTGAGCGTACGGCAAGTCGCCTATTACAAATGAATGGTAATAGTGGTGAATTACATGATGGTCAGTTTACTGACGTACTTGATTTAGTACAGAGTGGTGATCTTGCTGTATTTAACAATACGCGTGTTATTCCTGCTCGTATGTTTGGTGTTAAAGCCTCTGGCGGTAAGCTAGAAGTGTTGGTTGAGCGTGTGCTTGATGAGCATTCAGTTTTAGCACATGTCCGTTGCTCTAAATCACCAAAGCCTGGTAATCAATTATGGTTAGGTGAGAATCAAGAATACGAAGCGGAGATGGTTGCTCGTCACGATACCTTATTTGAAATTCGTTTTACTTCTGAAAAGAAAGTATTAGATATTTTAGATGAAATTGGTCATATGCCATTACCGCCTTATATCGACCGTCCAGATGAAGATGCAGATAAAGAGCGTTACCAAACGGTTTATAACGAAAAACCGGGAGCTGTTGCAGCCCCAACCGCTGGTTTACACTTTGATACAGAGATTCTAGAAAAAATGAAAGCAAAAGGCGTAGAATTTGCCTACGTTACGCTTCATGTTGGTGCGGGTACATTCCAACCTGTTCGTGTTGACAATATTTTAGAACATCACATGCATTCTGAATATGCGGAAGTTTCTCAAGAAGTGGTTGACGCCGTTAAAGCAACTAAAGCACGTGGGGGCCGAGTTATATCTATTGGAACAACGTCGGTTCGCTCGCTTGAAAGTGCAGCGCAACATGCGTTAAAACAAGGCACAGAGTTAGCGCCATTTTTTGATGACACTGAAATATTTATCTACCCAGGTTATGAATTCCAAGTCGTGGACGCATTGGTAACAAACTTCCATTTACCTGAGTCAACTCTGATTATGCTTGTAAGTGCTTTTGCGGGTTATGAAAATACCATGAAGGCGTATGATCAAGCGGTAAATAATCAGTATCGTTTCTTTAGCTACGGTGATGCGATGTTCATTACGAAGAAAACAGTGTAATTAAAACTCGTTAAACGCAAAGATAAATTTAGATTTCGCTCACGGAGCCAGTGAAATAGAAAACAGGACGTTTTCGACTGTGTTAGCCACATTTTTTATAATCGTAGGTGGCAATACAGAGGTGCTACATTAACCTTTTAATGTGAGCAAATTAAACAAATTGTCAGATTGTTTCTCTGGCTTATTGGAGGTTTCGTGAAATACGAACTACTTAAAAAACAAGGTCGCGCACGTCGCGGTCAATTACAATTTGACCGTGGTACGGTTGAGACTCCAGCATTTATGCCAGTAGGTACTTACGGTACTGTTAAAGGTATGACTCCTGAAGAAGTAAAAGATACTGGTGCAGAGATCTTACTGGGTAATACGTTCCATTTATGGTTACGTCCTGGTCAAGAAATCATGAAACTGCACGGTGATTTACATGACTTCATGAACTGGAAAGGTCCGATCTTAACCGATTCAGGCGGTTTCCAAGTATTCAGTCTCGGAAAAACACGTAAAATCACTGAAGAGGGTGTGCATTTCCGTAGCCCTGTAAATGGTGATAAGATCTTTATGGATGCAGAGAAATCAATGCAAATCCAGTACGATCTTGGTTCTGATGTTGTAATGATTTTTGATGAATGTACGCCATATCCTGCAACGCATGATGAAGCGCGTATTTCAATGGAACGTTCAATTCGTTGGGCTGACCGTAGCCGCAATGAATTTGATCGTCAAGAAAACCCGAACGCACTGTTTGGTATCGTTCAAGGTGGTGTATACGAAGATTTACGTGATGTTTCAGTTGAAGCGCTAACTAAGATCGGTTTTGATGGCTATGCCGTTGGTGGTCTGGCTGTTGGTGAGCCAAAAGAAGACATGCACCGCATTTTAGAACATACATGCCCACAATTACCTGAAGATAAGCCACGATACTTAATGGGTGTTGGTAAGCCAGAAGATTTAGTTGAAGGTGTTCGTCGCGGTATTGATATGTTTGACTGTGTTATGCCAACGCGTAATGCACGTAATGGTCACCTATTTGTGACTGGCGGTGTGATCAAGATCCGTAATGCGAAACATAAAACAGATACAACACCACTAGATCCTGAGTGTGATTGTTATACTTGTCAGAATTACAGCAAATCTTACTTACATCACTTAGATCGTTGTAATGAAATTTTAGGGGCGCGCTTAAATACGATTCATAACTTACGTTATTACCAACGTATTATGGCGAGCATCCGTAAAGCTCTGGAAGAAGAACGTTTTGAGCAGTTCGTAGAAGAGTTCTATGCACGCCGTGATCGTGAAGTTCCACCATTAAAAGACCTTTAAAAGCAGAGTAATCACCCATATATCTAAAGGATATGTGTATGGTCACATTTTGGAAACTAGAAACTAGATTAACGAGGACGTTATTAAATGAATTTTTTCTCTCAAGCTCATGCAGCTGGTGAAGCAGGAGCACAAGGCGGTGGCATGCAAATGTTTATCATGCTGGGTATGTTTGCTGTTATTTTCTACTTTATGATTTATCGCCCACAAGCGAAACGTCAAAAAGAACACAAAAACCTAATGTCTTCTATGGGTAAGGGCGATGAAGTTCTTACTGCAGGCGGTTTAGTAGGTAAAATCACTAAAGCATCTGAAGAAAATGATTACGTTGTTATTGAGCTTAATGCGAATAACGAAGTGACAATTAAAAAGGATTTTGTTTCAGCAGTTCTGCCAAAGGGCACGCTGAAATCACTATAAAAACAGTACCCTCTGACTTAGGTTAGAGGGTATTTTTCATTAAGGACATCGCTGTGCTAAACCGTTTCCCTTTATGGAAGTATTTGATGGTAGTTTCAGTACTACTTATCTCCGCTCTTTATGCACTTCCAAACCTCTATGGTGAAGATCCAGCCGTTCAAATCACGGGTAGCCGTGGTGCTGAGGTTCAGACCTCTACGCTGGATGTTGTCGCTGAAAATTTAAAGAACAATGGTATTGATTATAAGTCAATCGCATTTGAAAATGGCACTGTTCTTGTTCGTTTTAATGATACTGATTCTCAGATCAGTGCTCGAGATATCATTAACGAATCATTAGGCAAAGATTATATTGTTGCACTTAACCTTGCTGCATTAACTCCTGATTGGCTAACGTCAATTGGTGCAGCTCCAATGAAGCTTGGTCTTGATTTACGTGGTGGTGTTCACTTCTTAATGGAAGTGGATATGGACGCGGCAATGAGTAAGTTAATTGGCCAACAAGAAGAATCATTTCGTACTGATTTACGTGAAGCAAAAGTACGTTACCGTGCAATCCGTGAATCAGGTAAAGATGCTGTTGAAGTTATCCTTCGTAATGAAGAACAGTTAGCTAAAGCTAAAAAAGTTTTATCTGATGTTCATCGTGACATGACATTTGTTGATTCTGAGACAAATGGCCAATTCAAGTTGACGGCTACCTTCACCGAACAACGTATACAAGAAATCCGTAATTATGCGGTTGAGCAAAACATTACCATTATCCGTAACCGTGTTAATGAACTTGGTGTTGCAGAGCCTCTAGTTCAACGTCAAGGCGCTAGCCGTATTGTGGTTGAATTACCGGGTGTTCAAGATACTGCTCGTGCAAAAGAAATCTTAGGCGCAACGGCAACACTTGAGTTCCGTGAAGTTGATGATAAAGCGGATTTAGTTGCTGCAGCTAGTGGCCGAGCACCTGCAGGTAGTGAAATAAAAGAAGACCGTAACGGTCGTCCTGTTGTTCTGAAAAAACGTATTATCCTTGGTGGAGCAAGCATTACTGATGCTAGCTCAAGCGCTGATGAATACGGTCGTCCACAAGTTAACATCTCACTGGATAGTGAAGGTGGTAGCAAGATGACGGCATTCTCTCGTAAAAATATCGGCAAGCTAATGGCTACGGTATTCACAGAGTATAAAGACAGTGGCCGCCGTACTCCTGAAGGTCGCGTTATTCTTGCTAAAACAGAAGAAGTCATTAACCAAGCAACTATTCAATCAGCATTGGGTCGTAGTTTCCGTATTACGGGCATCGACTCTCAAGCTGAAGCGCATAACCTTGCGTTACTACTTCGTGCTGGTGCGCTAATTGCTCCAATCTCGATAGTTGAAGAACGTACGATTGGTCCATCTATGGGTCAGCAAAATATCGATATGGGTATTCAAGCATGTATCTGGGGTATGGTTGCAGTAATGCTATTCACTCTAGTTTATTACCGTGGTTTTGGTTTGGTTGCTAACTTGGCGCTTGCTGCTAACTTGGTGTTAATTATTGGCGTTATGTCGATGATCCCTGGGGCAACAATGACCTTACCTGGTATTGCAGGTATTGTATTAACTGTTGGTATGGCTGTAGATGCAAACGTTCTTATTTTTGAGCGTATTCGTGAAGAATTAAGAGATGGACGTAATCCACAGCAAGCAATTCACCAAGGTTATGCAAATGCATTTAGTACTATTGCCGATGCAAACATTACAACATTAATTACAGCAATTATTCTTTTTGCTGTAGGTACTGGTGCAATCAAAGGTTTCGCAGTAACACTGTCTATTGGTATTTTGACTTCAATGTTTACCGCTATTGTCGGTACTCGTTGTGTTATTAATTTAGTTTACGGCGGAAAACGCGTAGACAAACTGTCGATCTAAGGACTCATTATTATGTTTCAATTAATGAAAACAGAGAAAACGATCGACTTTATGCGTTGGTCTAAACCTGCTTTCTTCTTTTCTGTATTGATGATCGTTGCTTCTATTGCAACACTATCAACAAAGTGGCTGAACTGGGGTTTAGACTTTACGGGTGGTACGCTAATTGAAGTAGGTTTTGAGCAGCCAGCTCATTTAACTGATATTCGTAGTGCATTAGAAGCGAAAGGTTTTGGTGATGCAACAGTACAAAACTTTGGTACAGCTCGTGATGTTATTGTTCGCCTTCAGCCTCGTGAAGGGGTTAAGGGTGAGCAGTTAGGTAACCAGATCATCGGTGCTATTAAAGAAGGTACGGGTGAGCAAGTTGAAATGCGTCGTATTGAGTTCGTTGGTCCAAATGTGGGTGATGAACTGACTGAAGCGGGTGGTTTAGCTATCCTTGTTTCTTTACTATGTATTTTGGCTTACGTATCGATTCGTTTTCAATGGCGTTTAGCTGCTGGTGCGGTATTAGCATTGGCACACGATATCATCATAACATTAGGTATCTTTTCATTCTTACAAATTGAAGTAGATTTGACGATTATTGCGGCATTGCTAACAGTGGTGGGCTATTCTTTGAATGATACCATTGTTGTATTTGACCGTATTCGTGAAAACTTCTTGAAGATGCGTAAGGGTGAGTCAGGAGATATAATGAATGATGCTATTACTCAAACATTAAGTCGTACCTTGATTACATCAGGCACTACCTTATTTGTTGTTATTGCATTGTTTACCCAAGGTGGAGCTATGATCCACGGTTTTGCTTTAGCATTACTATTGGGTATTACTGTTGGTACGTACTCTTCTATCTACGTAGCATCGGCATTGGCTCTGAAATTAGGCATCACTCGTGAGCACCTAATGCCAACACCAATTGATAAAGAAGGTGAGGAAGAGTTTGAAGAGATGCCTTAATCGGTGATCTTTAAAAATTTCTCATAAAAAATGGACCTTAATGGGTCCATTTTTATTTCTATCGTTATTCTACTTTAAAATTAAGTTCGTTATAGTTTATCTAAATCTCTCTCAATCTCTTCTATTTTACTTGCCACTACTTTTTCTAAATGGCGAAGATCATTAAGGATTTTCTTTTTTACATCAGAAGGCGTTTCTTTTTCTGGGCGAGTGATCTTATTTAATTCATCAATAATAAGCGTAAGATTACGGTTAATTTCTGTTGTTTCTTTGTATCGGTGACTGCCACCATCAACCAGTACATTTTTCACTTGGCGTGGGTATTTAAACTTTACACTTTTAGCAAATAACTCCCCTTTCTGCTTACCAAAATAAATCTTTAAGATATCTTTTTGAGCTTCTTGGCGTAGGGAGTAGCGTTCAATTTTTTCAGGTTCAGATATACCAAGGCTAATTAAGTGAGGGTACATAGTTTACTCCATTATCGTTATTATTTAGTTTATTAGGTCATCAACATTTTTGATTAAAGCTATCTGTAATTCTGCTTGTTTCTCTTCATCAAGTCGTCCACCTGTTTCTGAAGTTAAAATAAACAGATCTTCAGCTCGTTCACCAATGGTTGTGATTTTCGCAGCATGCAGATTAACACCTACTTGCGCAAAGGTAGCTCCGACAGTAGCGAGTAATCCTGGAGTATCTAATGCTACAAATTCCATTAGGGTGCGCTTTCCTGTTTTAGTCGGTAAAAATTCCATTCGAGTTTTAACATGAAAATGCTGAAGTTGACGTGGTGGACGACGCGTTTTTATATGACTTTCTTGATTTTCTAATTCTACAGCGTATAGCTGATTAATGAGTCTTCGTTGTCTTTCTTCATCAATAGGTTCGTCGTTTTGGTCTAAAACCATAAATGTGTCAAGAGCATAACCATCTTTACTCGACATGACTTGAGCGTCATAAATAGTAATGCTACGTCTATCTAGTTCAGCGGCAACTGTTGCAAAGAGGTGAGCTTGATCTTTGCTATAAACAAATATCTCAGTTCCCCCTCGGCTCGCATTTTTACTGATCAGTATTAATGAACGCTCTTTATCGGAGTGATGAAGAAGGTTGCTAGTATGCCAAGCAATTTGTTGATGTGTATGACGCAAAAAATAGTCGGCTTTAAAGCGACGCCATAAATCTTCAATTTCCCACTGAGTAAAACCTTCACTGCGGAGTTGTGCTGAGGCCATATATTGATTATGACGAATACGAGCACGCAAATCGGGTGGATTTTCTAGCCCACGGCGTAGTGCACGTTGAGTTGCATTATATAAATCTGCAATAAGAGATCGTTTCCAACTGTTCCAAAGATCAGGGTTTGTTGCACAGATGTCGGCAACAGTAAGGCAGACTAAATAATCTAAGCGTTCTTCATCTCGAACTTGTTTCGCAAATTCAGTAATAACATCAGGATCATAAATATCACGCCGCTGTGCTGTGACGGACATAAGTAAATGGCTTTTAACTAACCATGCGACGAGATTTGCTTCTGGTTTCGATAAACCATGTATGACACAAAAATCATAGGCATCTACTGCACCTAACTCCGAGTGATCTCCGCCACGCCCTTTCGCTATATCGTGAAAGATAGCTGCAATGATGAGAAGCTCTTTTTTGATGATTTTAGGATAAACTTCGCAGCAAATAGGGTGTTTTTTTCTATTTTCAGAGTTTGAGAATTTATTAATGTGCTTGAGTAATCTAATACTGTGTTCATCAACAGTGTACGCATGAAATAAATCAAATTGCATCTGACCTACAATATGACTCCACTGAGGAAGGTAGGCGGATAGGACGCCTAATTTGTGCATAGAGCTAAATGCTTTATGAAGCGCATTAGGGTGCTGTGTTAATTGAATGAATTTCTCACGAGCCTCAGGAATATCGCATAAAAATCGATTTAGTCGGCGGCGAGCAGTACGAAGTTGTCGCATTGTTGATGGGGAGACGCCTTCAATGTTTGAGTCGCTTGCCATAAGCAGAAATATATCCAAGATAGTATCTGGACGAGCTTGAAATAATGCGGGTTTTCTTGCTTCAATGAAGCGACCTCGACGTTGAAAATCACTATTTATAATATGAGGATGTTCTTGTTCACCAGGGCTAATAATTGCTTGGTCAAAGATCTTTAAAAGCATGCTATTAAGTTCCGCTACACGGCGAAGCGTGCGGTAGAACTCTTTCATCATGCGTTCGACTCCTCGATTTCCTTCACCAATAAAGCCTAAATGGTCAGCGACTTGAGCTTGGTGGCCAAAAGTGAGTCGATTATCATAGCGCTTTAATTCAATATGCAAAGCAAAGCGAACTCGCCACAAGAACTCTTGGCACTCTACGAGTTCACGATATTCTGCGTCAGTTAAAAAACCAGCTTGGCTCATTTCTAATAGAGAGGTAGCACCAAAATGACGACGAGCAATCCAACTTAGAGTATGAATATCACGTAATCCCCCTGGACTTGATTTGATATCAGGTTCTAAGTTGTAGGTGGTATCATGATAACGGCTATGGCGTCTTTTTTGTTCATCAATCTTAGCTTGATAAAAAGATTCACTTGGCCAAAAACTGTCAGAGTGAATACTGAGCTTTAGCTGATGAGCAAGGTCTTCATTGCCACAAATGTAGCGTGCTTCTTGTAAGTTAGTCGCAACAGTTAAATCCTCCTTACCAATTTCTACACACTCAGATAGTGAACGAACACTATGGCCGACTTCTAACTTTAAATCCCATAATAAGGTAACGAACTCACTGACTTTTTGACAAAAATCATCTGAAGTATTGTCATTGGTTAAAAGGAGAATATCAATGTCTGATAGAGGATGTAGCTCACTTCTTCCATATCCACCCACTGCGATTAATGAGGTTTCTGATAGAGTATCAAATTTGAAAAAAAACCATAAACGAGAGAGTAATTGGTCAAAATAATCAGAGCGCTGTAATACTAAATTAGACACTGGATAGCTTTGATTAAAATCGTCAATTTGGCGTTGAGAGAAAAGGGCCAATTGTTCTTTTAGTTCAGAAATAGTGAGCTGTTGATCGGATAAAGAAAGAGGTGATGTATACGTCATAGCAATCCCTGCCAATAAAAAAACAGAAGACCGAAGCCTTCTGTTTTTAATATTATTTGTTATTCATATGGCGCGGAATACTTTCTTCGGCACGTAGTGTTAACACTTCACAGCCAGTTTCCGTTACCAAAATGGTATGTTCCCATTGTGCGGTATTCTTACCGTCACCGGTATAAACCGTCCAACCGTCATTATCATCCTGTAGACAGCCAAATTTACCTAAGTTGATCATTGGCTCAATAGTAAATGTCATGCCGGCTTTTAATACAGTACGATCATTGTTTTTATAATGAACTACTTGTGGGTCTTCGTGAAATTTAGCGCCAATGCCGTGGCCACAGTAATCACGAACGATAGAGCATTTTGGTGTTGTGCCCTTGATGTATTTTTGAATAGCAGTACCAATTTCACCCAGTTTCACGCCTGGTTTTACTTTACGCATACCGACATACAAACTTTCTTGTGCAATTAAGCACAGGCGTTTATCTGTTGCGCTAACTTCACCAATTAAAAACATCTTAGAAGTGTCGCCGTGGTAACCATCTTTGATTACTGTGATGTCGATATTAAGAATATCGCCGTCTTTTAGGACTGCTGGTTTAGTAAAACCATTGTATTGTTCATCTTGTGTTGCAGGTATACCGTGACAAACAATATGGTTAATTGAAGTACAAATAGATTTAGGGAAACCATGGTAGTTCAATGGGGCAGGGATTGCGCCCTGAACTTCAGTAATATGCTTATGACAAATTTGGTCAAGTTCCTCTGTTGTTACTCCTGCTTTCACATAAGGTTCAATCATTTCGAGTACTTCTGCGGCTAGTTGACCGGCTATGCGCATTTTTTCAATTTCATCGGCGTTTTTAATATTTACTGACATGGGCTTTTCTCTATCTAAAAATAAATCGTTCTGGTTAAACGATAATTGTTCTTAGTTTACCTAGGCTGTGTTTATCTTTCAATATGAAAAATAATTCAAAATTTGGAACTTTTAGAAATGATTTTTTTGAAAATAGTAGATTTTAACGGCATTTTTATGGTATAAAGCGCGCCGGATTGATGGATAATTTTGTTATTCTCAATACCAACTATACTTTAATCTTAAATCACACACATACCGTCACGCTGTCCGGGGTGCTCAACTTTTTGATTTTTATCACTCAGTTAGGGTCGGATTACAAGCGGGGTATGTGGAGGCTTAACCCCATTTAATAGAGGAATTCTCAAATGGCAACTGTATCAATGCGCGATATGCTTAAAGCTGGTGTTCACTTCGGTCACCAAACTCGTTACTGGAACCCAAAAATGAAGCCATTCATCTTTGGTGCTCGTAACAAAGTTCATATCATCAACTTAGAAAAAACTGTACCAATGTTCAACGAAGCTTTAGCTGAACTTGCTAAAATCGGCAACAAAAAAGGTAAAGTTCTTTTCGTTGGTACTAAGCGCGCTGCATCTGAAGCTGTTAAAGAAGCTGCAATCAACAGTGACCAGTACTACGTGAACAACCGTTGGTTAGGTGGCATGCTTACTAACTTTAAAACTGTTCGCCAGTCTATCAAACGTTTAAAAGAATTCGAAGTGCAAGCTCAAGACGGTACTTTCGAGCAAATCACTAAGAAAGAAGCGCTAATGCGTACGCGTAGCATGGAAAAACTAGAGAAATCTCTAGGCGGTATCAAAAACATGAACGGTCTTCCTGACGCGTTATTTGTTATCGATGCTGATCACGAGCACATTGCAGTTAAAGAAGCAAACAACCTAGGTATCCCAGTATTTGCTGTTGTTGATACTAACTCAAACCCAGATGGCGTTGACTACATTATCCCAGGTAACGATGACGCAATCCGCGCTATCCAACTTTACCTGAACGCTGCTGCTGATTCTGTAAAGTCTGGTCGTAACCAAGACGTTGCAGCTGCTGTAGCTGAAAAAGACGGTTTCGTAGAAGCTGAGTAATTTTCGACTCGTCGAATTATTATTTGCTCCTAGTGAGTCTTTTAGTTTCGTAGTAAACTAAATATAGTTAGCAGGGGCCCAATTTGGCCCCTGATTTTTAACTTTTATACCTATTTATATTGAGGAATTGAGAATGGCAACTGTAACTGCTGCTCTAGTTAAAGAACTTCGTGATCGTACTGCTGCTGGTATGATGGAATGTAAGAAAGCACTTGTTGAAGCTGAAGGCGACATCGAGCTAGCAATCGAAAATATGCGTAAATCTGGCGCAGCAAAAGCGGCTAAAAAAGCAGGTAACATCGCTGCTGAAGGCACAATCATCATTAAAGAAGAAGCTGGCGTTGCCGTTCTTCTTGAAGTTAACTGTCAAACTGACTTCGTAGCTAAAGATGCTGGTTTCCTAGCATTTGCTAACGAAGTTGCAGAAGCTGCTTTAACAGAGCGTCTAGAAGACATCGTGGCTCTTCAAGCTAAGTTTGAAGATACTCGTATCGCTCTAGTTACTAAAATTGGCGAAAACATCAGCATCCGTCGCGTTCAACTTGTTGAAGGTGTTGCACTAGCTTCTTACCGTCACGGCGAGAAAATCGGTGTTGTTGTTGCTGGTGAAGGCGAAGCTGAAACACTTAAGCACATCGCTATGCACGTTGCAGCTTCTAAGCCTGAGTACGTTAACCCATCTGACGTACCTGCTGAAGTAGTAGAAAAAGAAAAAGCTGTTCAAGTTGAAATCGCTATGAACGAAGGCAAGCCTCAAGAAATCGCTGAGAAAATGGTTATCGGCCGTATGAAGAAATTCACGGGCGAAGTTTCTCTAACAGGTCAAGCTTTCATCATGGAACCTAAGAAAACTGTTGCTGACATTCTTAAAGAAAAAGGCGCATCAGTATCTACCTTCGTTCGTTTAGAAGTTGGTGAAGGTATCGAGAAAGTAGCTGAAATGAGCTTTGCAGACGAAGTAGCAGCGGTACAAAAAGGTTAATCCTTTTGTATTGTTGATAAAAAAGACCGTGGCCTTGCTGCGGTCTTTTTGTGAATGCGGAGAAAACTTTTGAATTAGATCTAGTGCCTACATAAGCACTAATCAAAATAAGTATAAGATTATTATTTGCGATAGTTGTGTCCATTTTCTGTTATAGAAAGTATTTAATTTAAAATGGCGACAGTTATTTCGACAACTCTTAGTGAAAAGGTAAGAACCATGACGACGAACCCGAAACCAGTATATCAACGTATTCTATTGAAACTTAGTGGTGAAGCACTTCAAGGCGAAGAGGGTTTTGGTATCGACCCTGCAACGCTTGAGCGTATGGCTCAAGAAATAAAAGAACTTATTGAACTAGGTGTTCAAGTTGGTGTTGTTATCGGCGGTGGTAACCTTTTCCGTGGTGCAGGTCTGGCAGAAGCAGGCATGAACCGTGTAGTTGGTGACCATATGGGTATGCTAGCAACAGTAATGAATGGCCTTGCAATGCGTGATGCGCTTCACCGTGCTTACGTTAATGCACGTGTAATGTCAGCAATTCCTCTTAAAGGTGTATGTGACGATTACAATTGGGCTGATGCTATCGCTCAACTTCGTCAAGGCCGAGTAGTAATTTTCTCTGCTGGTACTGGTAACCCATTCTTTACGACAGATTCTGCTGCGTGTTTACGTGGTATCGAAATTGAAGCTGATGTTGTTTTAAAAGCAACAAAAGTAGAGGGTGTGTTTACAGCTGACCCAGTATCTAACCCAGATGCAGAATTGTATGATAAACTGGATTACAACACAGTTCTTGAAAAAGAATTAAAAGTTATGGACTTAGCAGCATTCACTCTTGCTCGTGATCATAAAATGCCAATTCGTGTGTTCAATATGAACAAACCTGGTGCATTACGTCGCGTAGTTATGGGTGAGGCTGAAGGTACTTTAATCAGCAGCGCTGAGTAAATAGTCCGGAATAAAATAACAATTAAGGTGAAGTTGTGATTAACGAAATCAAAAAAGACGCTCAAGAGCGCATGGAAAAAAGCGTAGAAGCACTGAGAAACAGCCTGCTAAAAATTCGTACAGGTCGTGCTCACCCAAGTCTTCTAGCCGGTCTTTCTGTTGAGTACTACGGTGCAAGAACACCAATTAATCAAGTAGCAAACATCATTGCTGAAGATTCTCGTACTCTTGCTATTACTGTTTTTGACAAAGAGCTTGCTGGCCTTGTTGAGAAAGCAATCATGATGTCAGATCTTGGTTTAAATCCGATGTCAGCTGGTACAGTTATACGTGTACCACTTCCACCGTTAACAGAAGAGCGTCGTAAAGACCTTGTTAAAATCGTACGTGGTGAAGCTGAAAACGGTCGTGTTGCTGTACGTAACATTCGTCGTGATGCAAATGGTGATGTTAAAGCACTTCTAAAAGAGAAAGAAATCTCTGAAGATGACGATCGCAGAGCACAGGATGAAATCCAAAAATTAACTGACGCTGCAGTGAAAAGTATTGATGAAGTACTTGCAGTGAAAGAAAAAGAGTTAATGGAAGTATAATTTTACTTTTTTTGCTCACTGTTCGGACTGATTTTTTCATATAAATAATGATATGATATCGGTGATGAACGCAATAAGAAGCGCTGTGTGCAGACATTAGCGCTTTTATTTTTAAGGGAGTTATATGACCAATCAAACTAATAGCGAGTTATTATCACTTAAAGTGTTACCCAAGCATATTGCGGTAATTATGGATGGTAATGGGCGTTGGGCTAAGGCTCAAGGTAAACCTCGTGTATTTGGTCATAAAGCCGGTGTTGATGCGGTGAGAAAAACCATATCAGCAGCGAGTAAATTGGGCATCAATGCTATCACTCTTTTTGCGTTTAGCAGTGAAAATTGGCGTCGGCCTGAAGAAGAAGTTAGTGTACTTATGGAACTGTTTATTACGGTTCTTTCCCGTGAAGTAAAACGTCTTCATAAAAATAATATTCAGTTACGTGTAGTCGGTGATACTTCTCAATTTAGTACTCGTCTTCAAAAGAAGATAATGGATGCAGAAGCATTAACCTGTGGAAACTCAGGACTTGTGTTAAATGTTGCAGCCAATTACGGCGGCAAGTGGGATATTACTCAAGCGGTGCAACGTCTTGCCTATCAAGTAGAGCAAGGTAATTTACAGGCAAATAATATAGATGAAGCAATGATAGCTTCTAAGCTGACAATGTCAGATTTGCCTGATGTGGATTTGATGATACGAACCAGTGGTGAGTGCCGAATTAGCAATTTTATGCTATGGCAAATGGCCTATGCTGAGTTCTATTTCACTGACCAATATTGGCCTGACTTTAATGAACAAAGCTTAGCTGATGCTATCGCTTGGTTCGTTAGTCGAGAAAGACGATTTGGTTGTACAGGTGAGCAAATCCAAGCTCTAATGAACGAAAAGGATCAATAAAGTTTGAAACAGCGTATTATAACCGCTCTTATTTTAGCACCTCTAGTTATTGCTGGTATTTTCATGTTACCAATGCAAGGTTTCTTAATTGCTATTGCTGCTATTACTCTTATCGGCTTTTGGGAATGGACTCAATTTACAGAGTCAAAATCTCGATATATTGCTTTAATTCCTTCAGTTGCGGCCTTTGCTGCTTCTCTATTTTTATTACCAACAGCTACGTTAGACTTGACTACCCCAAGTGACGGTCATCAAATGATATTGTTGGTTGGCTCTATATGGTGGTTAATAGCATCAGGCTTAGTACTGACTTTTCCAACCAGTAAACACCTGTGGCAAAACAACCTACCTTTAAAACACCTTTTTGGTTGGCTAACCATGATCCCATTTTTATGGAGTATTTTATTACTGCGTGCTGACAGTTACGTCTTAGACAGTTTTTATGGCGCTAAGTTAGTGTTATTGGTTTGTCTATTAGTATGGGCAGCAGACAGCGGCGCTTATTTTGCGGGTAAATCTTTTGGTAAGCGTAAAATGTCACCTGCAGTGAGCCCAAATAAAACCATTGAAGGACTTATTGGTGGGATAATTACTGCGATTATTGTTGGATGGGTAGCAGCTGATGCCTTTGATATTCGATTTGAAAGTACAGCAGCTATGCTCGGTATTTTTATAGCAACTATTATTATTTCAGTACTCGGTGATCTTGTTGAAAGTATGTTTAAACGAGCATCTGGTATTAAAGATAGCGGAACTATAATTCCTGGTCATGGTGGTATCTTAGATCGTATTGATAGTTTAACTGCCGCATTCCCAGTATTTGCCTTCTTGTACTTTCTATAGTTATTTTTCTCTTCTATTTTTAAGGGTTAAATAAATTAAATTTATACGGTAGATATTATAATCTACCGTTTTTCTATTCAATTTTCACTGTGGTCATTCATTATGCGCAAGTTAACCATTTTAGGTGCTACTGGCTCTATTGGTAGTAGTACACTTTCAGTCGCAAAACAAAACGCCGATAAATTTGATGTTGTTGCATTGGGTGCAGGAAGTAACGTTGAAAAGATGCTGGAGCTTTGTTGTGAATGGCAGCCTAAATATGTTGCTATGGCAAGTGCTGACGCTGCAAATACGTTAGTGATTAAATTAAAAGAGCATAGCCTTAATATCGAGGTTTTTTCTGGTGAAGAAGGATTGTGTCATATAGCTCAGCTTGATGATGTTGATACCGTCATGGCAGCTATTGTTGGCGCAGCAGGTCTACTGCCAACTATGTCTGCTGTAAAAGCAGGGAAACGTATTTTACTTGCCAATAAAGAAGCACTAGTAATGTCTGGTCAATTATTTATTGATGCCGTCGAAAAGTATGGTGCAGAGTTACTTCCTGTAGATAGCGAGCATAATGCTATTTTCCAATGCCTTCCAGAGCATATTCAAACCAATTTAGGCCGATGTGATTTAGATAAAAATGGCATAAGTGCTATTTTATTGACTGGTTCTGGTGGTCCTTTTCGCTATACCGATGTGTCAGAGCTTGATGCTGTAACACCTGAAATGGCCATTGCACACCCCAACTGGTCAATGGGCCCTAAAATTTCTGTTGATTCAGCGACGATGATGAATAAAGGATTGGAATATATTGAAGCTCGTTGGTTGTTTAATGCAAACAAAGATCAATTAAAAGTAGTGATTCATCCGCAATCTGTCATTCATTCTATGGTGCAATATAAGGATGGTTCTGTGTTAGCTCAGATGGGACTGCCTGATATGAGAACACCAATCGCCTGCACGATGTCATATCCTCAGCGAATTAATGCAGGGGTAGAACCTTTAGACTTTACTAAAGTAGGTGAATTTAGCTTTATATCGCCTGACTTTTTTCGTTACCCATGTTTAAAATTGGCCATTGATGCTTGTTATTTAGGCCAACATGCAACAACAGGTTTAAATGCAGCAAATGAACAGTCTGTAGCTGCTTTTTTGAACGGTGAAATTAAATTTACCGATATCGCTCGAATTAATGAGCTGGTTTTGAACAAAGTATGTGCAAACTTCCAAAACCTTGAGCTAGATAGCTTGGAAAGCCTGATTGACCTAGATAGAATGGCGCGTCATTATGCCGATGAGGCAATTAAAAAGGTTTAACTATGTCAGAACTTCTATGGAATTTATCATCATTTATTATTGCACTAGGCATTTTAGTTGCTGTGCATGAATACGGCCACTTTTGGGTTGCGCGCCGTTGTGGTGTAATTGTTGAGAAGTTTTCAATCGGTTTCGGTAAATCGCTTTGGAGTAAAACAGGCAAAGATGGCACTGAATACAGTATTTCAATGATCCCTCTTGGCGGTTATGTGAAGATGCTGGATGAACGTGTTGATGATGTGCCTGAAGAGTTAAAAAAGCACGCATTCAATAACCGTCCTTTATGGCAGAGAAGTGCCATTGTTGCCGCTGGTCCAATTGCTAATTTTCTATTTGCTGTTGTGGCTTGTTGGTTAGCATTCATGATTGGTGTCACTGCTCTTAAACCTGTCGTTGGTCATGTAGAAAGTAATTCAATTTTTTCTCAAGCAGGAATTGAATCAGGAGTGGAACTAAAATCTATTTCTGGAATCAAAACTTCCGATTGGGAAGCTGTAAATATGGCGATTGTTTCTCATATCGGTGATGAAACAATGAGTGTAACTTATAGCGATAACGAAAATATTGGTGTCGATGTAACAAAGCGTCTTGATTTAAAAGATTGGGCCTTTGATCCTGAAAAAGATTCTCCAATGTTATCACTTGGCTTTGTTCCTTATCGCCCTGCGCTTACGTTGGATGTAGCGAATGTTGGTGCCAGCAGTGCAGCCGACAATGCAGGTATTATGGTTAATGATCGGTTGTATTCGATCAATGGTAAAGTGTTAACAGAGTGGCAAGAAGTTGTAGATGCTATTCAAGCAAATCCAAATCAGGCAGTAGCGTTAGTTGTACTTCGTGATGGAATGAAGGTAAGCGTATCCTTGACTCCTGATAGTAAAGAGATTGCTAATGGAAAAATTATTGGTTTTGCTGGTGTGTCACCGATTTATGAAGCGTGGCCAGAAGGCTATCGTTATGAAAAACAATATGGACCAGTGGTTGCACTTGGCAAAGCAATCGAAAAAACAGGCAATATTATTGACTTAACGCTTACCATGACAAAAAAATTGTTCACAGGTGATGTCGCTTTAAATAATTTAAGTGGCCCCATTTCGATTGCGAAGGGAGCAGGGGCGACAGCAGAATATGGCCTTGTGTCATTTTTAGGATTTTTAGCGTTAATTAGTGTTAATTTAGGCATTATTAACTTATTACCTCTTCCGGTTCTGGACGGCGGGCATTTACTCTTTTTTGCAATAGAAGGGATTACGCGTAAGCCAGTATCGGAAAAGATTCAAGAAATTGGTTATAAAGTAGGAACAGCAATGATCATGTCATTAATGGCTGTCGCTTTATTTAACGACTTTATGCGCCTTTAAGTAGTAGCAAGGGAATTATTAGACATATTATGGCGATGAAAAAATTGTTGATTGCTTCACTGCTTTTTGGCAGCGTAGCAGCACAGAGCGCAGAAACATTCGTTATTGATGATATACGCTTTGAAGGATTACAGCGTGTTGCCTTAGGTGCAGCGTTATTAAAAACACCGATTCGAATTGGCGATAGTATGAGCCAACAAGACGTCTCGAAAGTTATTCAAGCATTATTTGCTTCTGGTAATTTTGAAGACGTAAAGGTTTTTCGTGATGGTAATGCATTACTTATTCGAGTGACGGAGCGTCCAACGATTGCAAATATCTCTTTTTCTGGTAACAAAGCCATTAAAGAAGAGCAGATGCAGCAAAATTTAGAAGCTTCTTCTATTCGTATTGGTGAAGCTTTAGATAGAACGACATTAAGTAATATTGAGAAAGGACTAGAAGATTTCTATTACAGTGTCGGTAAATATAACGCCACTGTACACGCCGTTGTTACTCCACTTCCTCGTAACCGTGCGGATTTAAAGTTTGTCTTTACTGAAGGTGTTTCAGCTAAAATTCAACAAATTAACTTTATTGGTAATAACGTATTTACTGATGACCAACTGCGTGATCGCTTTAATTTAAATGTAGATGTAGCGTGGTGGAACTTTTTAGCAGATGAAAAGTACCAGAAACAAGTATTAGCTGGTGATATTGAAGCACTACGTTCATATTATTTAGATCGTGGTTACCTAAAATTTCAAGTTGATTCAACTCAAGTATCTATCTCTCCAGATAAGAAAGGGGTTTACATTGCCTTAACTGTAAAAGAGGGTAATCCTTATACGGTAAATGGTGTTAAATTCCAAGGTGAGTTGATTGGCAAAAAAGAAGAGTTTGAAAAACAAGTTACTTTTGAAGAGGGCGATGTATATAACGGCTCCGCAGTAACTCGTTTAGAAGAAAATGTAAAACGTATTTTAGGTGAGGCAGGTTATGCATACCCTCAAGTGCGTACCATGCCAGAGTTTGATGATGAAAACCAAACGGTATCATTAGTCATTAACGTTGAAGCGGGAAACCGTATGTACGTGCGTGATATTAAATTTGTTGGTAATACATCAACTAAAGATGAAGTATTGCGCCGTGAAATGCGTCAAATGGAAAGTGCATGGTTGAACTCTAAATCTATTGAAACGGGTAAGAATCGTCTAAACCGTTTGGGTTTCTTTGAAACAGTAGATGTACAAACCGTTCGAGTTCCAGGAACTGATGATCAGGTTGATTTGGTTTATTCTGTAAAAGAAGCCAACTCAGGCAGTGTTAACTTTGGTGTCGGCTATGGTACAGAATCAGGTATAAGCTTCCAGGTTGGTCTTCAGCAAGATAACTTCATTGGTTCAGGTAACCGTGTAGGTATCAACGCAATGATGAACGATTACCAAAAGAACATTAGTTTAGATTATCGCGACCCTTACTGGAACCTTGATGGTGTCAGTTTAGGTGGTAAGATTTTCTATAATGAATTTGAAGCGTCTGATGCAGGTATTGTTGATTATACCAACCAAAGTTACGGTGCAAACTTAACTTGGGGTTTCCCATTTGATGAGCTTAATTTCTTTGAAGCTGGTATTGGTTATACGCATAATAAAATTTCAAATTTAGAAGGTTATCTTCAAATTGAGCAATACTTGAATTCAGTTGGTGATGCTTATGATGATAAAGGGACTCTTATTGTAAGTGATTTTGATCTTACTCTTTCATGGACTCGTAATAACCTGAATAAAGGGTATTTCCCAACAGCGGGTAACTACCAACGAGCGTCGTATAAGATTACCACTCCAAACTCTGACTCACAGTTTTTTAAAGCACAATATGAAGTACGTCAATATTATCCATTAACTAAAAAGCATGAGTTTGCTTTATTAATGCGTGGTAAAGCTGGCTATGGTAATGGATACGGTCAAACGGATGGCAATGATAACCTATACCCATTTTATGAAAATTTTTATGCGGGTGGTTTCTCAACCTTACGTGGTTTTGGCTCTAACTCTGCAGGCCCTAAAGCTGTGTATGCTCAAGGATCAAATGGCGGTATAGGTAATAATACTTCTTATGCTGCAACAGATGACTCTGTGGGGGGTAACGCCACAGCTCTAGCAAGTATTGAGCTAATTGTACCAACCCCATTTGCTGGTGAAGAAGCTCAAAACCAGATCCGAACCAGTGTGTTCTTTGACATGGCGAGTGTCTGGGATACCGAATTTGCTTATAAAGAGCCAAAATCGGATATGGACGGTAAGCAATATTACTATGATTACTCTGATCCATCGAACTTCCGTTCTTCGTACGGTGCAGCATTACAATGGATGTCTCCTATGGGGCCGCTAGTATTCTCAATTGCGAAGCCTGTGAAAATTTACGAAGGTGATGATGAAGAATTCTTTAGTTTCACTATCGGGCGAACTTTCTAAGCATTGATAGCTCTAATAGAAAAGTGTTAATGTAAATTGTATTGATATTGATACCCTAATAATTAAGTAAGGATATGATTTTGAAAAAATTAGTTAAAGTAGCCGCTTTAGGCGCAGTATTGTTGAGTGGTTCTTTCTTTGCTAATGCAGCAGAAGCAGCAACTAAGGTTGGTTATGTAAACATGGCTCAAATCGTTCAGCAAATGCCGCAACGTGAAGCTATTTCAGAGAAGCTTCGTGCTGAATTTAAAGATCGTATTGATGAGCTACGCAGCTTAGAGTCAAAAATTAAAGGCAAAGTTGAAACGATTAAACGTGACGGTGAGCTTTTAGGTGCTTCTGGTCAGACAAAACTTGAGCGTGAAATCGCATCTCTTCAGTCTGATTATAAGCTGAAAGCACAAGCATTAGATGAAGATAACCGCCGCCGTCAAGGTGAAGAACGTCAGAAATTGATTATGCAAGTGCAGCAAACTGTTGAAAAAGTAGCAAATAAAGAAGGTTACGATATGGTTGTTGATGCAGCGACACTGCTTTGGGCAAAACCAGAAGACAACCTATCAGAAAAAGTTATCAAAGCAATTAAATAAGGCTCACCATGACACGTATTACGCTTGCTGAATTGGCAGAAAAACTAGGTGCAACAGTCCACGGAAATGGTGACGTTGTTGTTCATTCTATCGCCTCGATGAGTAAAGCAGGAGAAGGAGACATTACGTTTCTTTCTGATGCTAAATATCGTAAGCAAATGGGTGATTGCCAAGCCACTGCTGTGATAGTTAAAGAAGCAGATGTGGAATTTTGCCAATCAAACGCATTGATAATGAAAGACCCATATTTGGGTTTCGCATTAGCAGCGCAAGCGTTAGATACAACACCTGCACCAGCAAAAGACATTGCCGCGTCAGCATTCATTGCTGACGATGCTGTGATTGGTGAAGGTGTTGCTATTGGTCACAATGCGGTGATTGAATCAAAAGCCGTTATCGCAGATGGTGCGATTATTGGCGCTGGCTGTTTTATCGGGCAAGAAGCTAAAATTGGTAAGAATACCAAGTTATGGGCTAACGTATCTGTTTATCATCGAGTTGAAATTGGTAATGAGTGTTTAGTTCAATCAGGTACAGTTATTGGTTCTGATGGTTTTGGTTATGCAAATGATCGTGGTACTTGGGTTAAAATTCCTCAGTTAGGCTCTGTGATTATTGGTGATAATGTTGAGATAGGTGCTAATACGACAATTGATCGTGGTGCCATTGATAATACTATTATTGAAAGTAATGTAATTATTGATAATCAAATTCAAATTGCGCATAACGTACAAATCGGATCTGGTACAGCGATAGCTGGTGGTACAATTATCGCAGGTAGTACCAAAATGGGTAAACACTGTATTGTTGGTGGTGGTGCAGTAATTAATGGCCATATCAATATTACTGATGGTGTAACCATTACAGGAATGGGAATGGTGATGAGAAGTATCGCTGAGAAAGGCATATATTCATCAGGAGTTCCAGTACAAACTAATAAAGAGTGGCGTAGAACTACCGCTCGCTTTTATAAAATCAATGACATGGATAAGCGATTAAAAGCGATTGAAAGAAAAATCGCAGATTAGGACTCGTTCACCAACATTCAAACTTAATAATTATTGGTCTGCATTTTGCAGACCTTTGTCTATCTATTATTATTCTATTTGGGCTACACTGTTGTTCAGATACGATATTGTTTTATAGGAATACTATTTTGACTCGTGAAAATAAAACACTTAACATTACCGAAATCCAAGAGTTATTGCCTCACCGTTACCCTTTCTTATTGATTGATCGAGTAACCGATTTCGAGGAAGAGCAATACCTACATGCAATTAAAAACGTGTCAATTAATGAGCCTCAATTTACAGGTCATTTCCCTCAAATGCCGATTTTTCCTGGTGTGTTAATTCTTGAAGCGATGGCTCAAGCGACTGGTTTACTAGCATTTAAATCATTTGGTGCACCTGCCGAGAATGAATTGTATTACTTTGCAAGTATCGATAAAGCAAAATTCCGTAAGCCAGTAGTTCCAGGTGACCAATTGATTATTGAAGTTGAATTCATTAAAGACCGTCGTGGCATTGCACTATTTAATGGTGTAGCTAAAGTTGATGGCGCAGTAGTGTGTTCAGCAGAACTTAAGTGTGCTAGACGAGAGTTTTAATTATGATTCATGAAAGTGCTAATATTCATCCATCAGCCGTTATTGAAGGTAATGTAACGATTGGTGCGAATGCGTCTGTGGGACCATTCACTTATATTTCTGGTAACATCACTATTGGTGAAGGTACAGAAGTAATGTCGCATGTCGTTATTAAAGGCGACACAACGATTGGCAATGATAACCGTATTTTTGCTTTTGCGATTATTGGTGAAGAAAGCCAAGATAAGAAGTACAGTGGTGAACCAACTACTGTTACTATTGGCGACCGTAATGTTATCCGTGAAAGTGTTCAAATTCACCGTGGTACGATTCAAGACCGTGGTGTAACAACCGTTGGCAGTGATAACTTACTTTGTGTAAATGTTCATATTGCACATGATTGTATTGTTGGTGATAACATCATTATGGGTAACAATGCGACATTAGCTGGCCATGTAACAATTGAAGATTATGCAATTGTTTCTGCGTTATCTCCTGTTCACCAGTTCTGTACTGTTGGTGCTCATAGCTTTATTGGCGGTGCTTCTGTGGTGGTTCAAGATGTACCTCCTTTTGTGATGGCACAAGGTAATCATTGTAAGCCTTTTGGTATCAATATCGAAGGCTTGAAGCGTCGTGGTTTTGAGAAACCTGAAATTCATGCGATTCGTCGTGCCTATAAAGCGCTTTATCGTAATGGTAATACGCTAGACGAAGCAAAAGCTGAAATAAATAAAGAAATCGAGGCATTTCCAGTGCTTCAGGGCTTCTTAGATTTGTTTGAGAAATCAACGCGCGGTATTATTCGTTAATAACGGCGTTTAGAAAATATATAAGCATATTATAAAGGCCTCTTGATGTAGGCCTTTTTTATTTTGGAGCAAAAATGACCAAACCATTACGAATCGGCATTGTAGCTGGCGAACTATCAGGTGACACGTTAGGTGAAGGCTTTATTAAGTCAGTCAAAGCGCAATATCCTGATGCTGAGTTTGTTGGGATCGGTGGACCAAAAATGATAGCTCAAGGTTGTGAGTCATTATTTGATATGGAAGAACTGGCGGTAATGGGGTTGGTTGAAGTAGTCGGTCGTTTGCCGCGTTTATTAAAAGTTAAAGCGGAACTTGTGCGTTACTTTACACAAAATACACCGGATGTTTTTATTGGCATTGATGCTCCAGATTTTAACTTACGCTTAGAGAAAACATTAAAAGAAAAAGGTATTAAAACAGTTCATTATGTGAGCCCTTCAGTATGGGCTTGGCGTCCAAAACGTATCTTTAAAATTGATGCTGCCACTGATTTAGTGTTAGCGTTTTTGCCTTTTGAAAAAGCATTTTATGATAAATACAATGTAGCGTGTGAATTCATTGGTCACACATTGGCTGATGCTATTCCAATGCAGAGTGATAAAGTCACGGCTCGTGAGTTGTTAGGTTTAGATCAAGATCGTCAATGGTTAGCGGTTTTACCGGGTAGTCGTGGTGGTGAAATGGCTTTAATTGCCAAACCATTTATTGAAACCTGTCAACGTATTCATAAACAGCATCCTGAAATGGGTTTTGTGGTTGCCGCTGTGAACGAAAAACGCCGTGAACAATTTGAAGCAATCTGGAAAGAAACTGCACCGGAATTAGAATTTACTATTATTCAAGATACCGCTCGTAATGTAATGACAGCGGCTGATGCCGTGTTACTTGCTTCTGGCACCGTTGCTCTAGAATGTATGTTAGTTAAACGACCAATGGTTGTTGGTTATCAAGTAAACAAACTAACGGGTTGGATTGCTCAAAAGCTATCTATTACTGAGTTCGTTTCTTTGCCTAATGTATTGGCAGGAAAAGAATTAGTTCAAGAGTTTATTCAAGAAGAGTGTCATCCAGATTTTCTTTATCCCGCAATGGAAAAAGTATTAAGTAGCGATAACCATGAATTAATTGAGAAGTTCACTGAAATGCATCAGTGGATTAAAAAAGACGCGGATAAGCAAGCAGCTCAGGCCGTATTACGTCTAATCAATAAAGAAACAGCAGAATAATCACATGACAAAAAAAACAGATGCTAAAGAATTACCACCATTTGAATACCCTGAAGGTTATCAATTGTTTGCAGGGGTCGATGAAGTAGGCCGTGGTCCACTTGTCGGTGCTGTTGTAACTGCTGCCGTTATTTTAGATCCGAATAACCCAATTGAAGGGTTAACGGATTCTAAAAAATTAACAGATAAAAAACGTGATTTGCTGTTTCCTGAAATCCAAGAAAAAGCATTAGCATGGTCACTAGGCCGTTGTGAAGCGCATGAAATTGATGAACTTAATATTTTACAAGCCACTATGGTTGCGATGCAAAGAGCCATTGCTGGATTGAATATTACGCCAGATTTCGCCTTAATTGATGGCAATAAAGTCCCTGATTTACCAATGGCTGGCTTAGCGGTTGTTAAAGGTGATTTACGAGTGCAAGAGATCAGTGCCGCATCCATTATTGCTAAAGTTACCCGTGATAGAGAAATGGAAGTTCTAGACAAAGAATTTCCTCAATATGGCTTTGCTAAGCATAAAGGTTACCCAACCAAGGTACATTTTGCTGCAATTGAAGAGCATGGTGTGATTTCAGAGCACCGTCGTAGCTTTAAACCCGTAAAACGTGTGTTAGGAATAGAGTAATGTCTGACCCTAAATTCGTACACCTAAGAGTACACAGTGACTTTTCTTTAGTGGATGGACTTTCTAAAGTTCCACCATTAGTAAAGAAAGTGGCTGAAATGAACATGCCAGCGATGGCATTGACTGATTTCACTAACTTATGTGGATTGGTAAAATATTATTTTGCCGCACATGGGGCTGGTGTTAAACCCATTATTGGTGCTGACTTTACCGTTCAATCAAAAGAACTTGGTAAGGAGTTATTTAATTTAACCGTATTGGCGAAAAATAATGAAGGGTATAAAAATCTTACCTTATTAATATCTAAAGCTTATTTACGAGGTCATGTTCAACATACTCCCGTGATGGATAAAGAGTGGTTGATAGAACATAAAGAAGGCTTAATTCTTCTTTCTGGTGGTAAAACCGGTGATGTTGGTAAAGCCTTACTTAAAGGTAATAAAGAGCTTGCAAGTGAGTGTGTTGAGTTCTACCAAACTTATTTCCCGGAGCATTATTATCTTGAATTAACTCGAACGGGTCGTGCCGATGAAGAAAGCTATCTTCATTTAGCGGTAGAGTTAGCGGAAGAAGAAGGATTGCCCGTTGTTGCAACCAATGATGTTCGTTTTATTAAAGCGGAAGATTTTGATGCTCATGAGATCCGAGTTGCGATTCATGATGGCTTTACTTTAGTCGATCCTAGAAGACCAAAACTTTATAGTGAGCAACAGTATTTACGCTCAGAAGATGAAATGTGCGAACTGTTTTCTGATATACCAGAAGCGCTAGAAAACAGTGTTGAAATTGCAAAGCGTTGTAATGTGACGGTACGTCTTGGTGAATATTTTCTTCCCAATTTTCCAACAGAAGGCATGACAATTGAAGACTTCTTAGTTAAGAAGTCTCAAGAAGGTTTAGAAAGACGTTTAGCCTTTTTGTTTCCTGATGAAAAAATACGTTTAGAGCGTCGCCCTGAGTATGATGAGCGTTTACAGATTGAATTAGACGTAATTAACCAAATGGGCTTCCCAGGTTACTTTTTGATCGTAATGGAGTTCATTCAGTGGTCTAAAGATAATCTGATCCCTGTAGGACCAGGACGAGGGTCAGGTGCAGGGTCATTAGTAGCTTATGCTTTAGATATTACCGATCTTGACCCTCTTGAATATGACCTCCTGTTTGAGCGATTCTTGAATCCAGAACGTGTATCCATGCCCGATTTCGATATCGATTTCTGTATGGATAAGCGTGATCAGGTTATTGAGCATGTTGCTGAAATGTATGGCCGTGATGCGGTATCTCAAATCATCACCTTTGGTACCATGGCGGCAAAAGCGGTAATTCGTGATGTAGGTCGTGTGCTTGGTCATCCTTATGGGTTTGTTGACCGTCTCTCTAAGTTGATCCCACCCGATCCAGGAATGACGCTTGCTAAAGCATTTGAAGCTGAACCTCAACTTCCAGAGCTATATAACGGAGATGAAGAAGTTAAGGCCTTGATCGACATGTGTCGTATCTTAGAAGGCTGTACCCGAAATGCTGGTAAACATGCGGGTGGTGTTGTTATTTCACCAACCACGATTACTGATTTTGCTCCGTTGTATTGTGATGCGGATGGTAATTTCCCCGTAACACAATTTGATAAAAATGATGTTGAAACTGCTGGCTTGGTTAAGTTTGACTTCTTGGGTCTGCGAACCTTAACCATCATTGATTGGGCGTTAGGGTTAGTGAATCCTCGACGAGCGAAAGAGGGAAAATCTCCTGTTCGCATAGAATCGATACCTTTGGATGATCAAGCCTCATTTAAAGTGTTACAAAATTCAGAAACGACTGCGGTATTCCAGTTAGAATCTCGTGGTATGAAAGATCTTATCAAGCGATTACAGCCCGACAGCTTTGAAGATATCATCGCATTGGTAGCTCTATTCCGCCCAGGTCCTTTGCAATCAGGCATGGTAGATAACTTTATTGACCGAAAGCACGGTCGTGAAGAGGTGTCTTATCCTGATGTTAATTGGCAGCATGAGTCATTAAAAGAGACTCTAGAACCAACTTACGGCATCATCTTATATCAAGAACAAGTAATGCAAATTGCACAGATCTTAGCGGGTTATACGCTAGGTGGAGCGGATATGCTTCGTCGTGCAATGGGTAAGAAAAAACCCGAAGAGATGGCAAAGCAGCGTGGTACGTTTAAAGAAGGTGCTATTGCTAATGGGGTAGATGGCGAGTTGTCGATGAAAATCTTCGACTTGGTAGAAAAATTTGCGGGGTACGGTTTTAACAAATCTCACTCAGCGGCTTATGCTCTGGTTTCTTATCAAACATTATGGTTAAAAACGCATTATCCTGCTGAGTTTATGGCAGCGGTAATGACCGCAGATATGGATAACACTGATAAGATCATTGGTCTTGTTGATGAATGTTTCCGTATGAAACTAAAAGTGTTACCACCAGATGTAAATGCGGGTCTTTATCGTTTTAATGTTGATGAGAGTGGCGCGATTGTTTATGGCATCGGTGCAATCAAAGGGGTTGGTGAAGGCCCTATTGAAAATATTATTGAGGCGCGAAATAAAGGCGGTCATTTCCGTGACTTATTTGATTTTTGTTCTCGAATTGATACAAAAAAAGCCAATAAACGTGTCGTTGAAAAATTGATCCGCTCAGGTGCGTTAGATCGCCTTGGTCCACACCGTGCGGCATTAATGGCGTCATTAGATGATGCAATGAAAGCAGCAGGTCAACATCATCAAGCTGAATCGTTTGGTCAATCAGATATGTTTGGCGTATTAACCCAAGCGCCTGAAGAAGTTGAGCAAGCGTATATTCATGTTCCTAGATGGCCTGAAAAAGTCTGGCTTGAAGGGGAAAGGGAGACATTAGGCCTCTATTTAACGGGTCATCCAGTTAATGCGTATATTAAAGAATTATCTCGATATACGACGTGGCGTTTGAATGACGCTCACGTTACTAGGCGTGATCAAACCGTAACAGTTGCAGGTTTAGTTATTGCTGCTAGAGTAATGACCACAAAACGAGGCAGCCGTATCGGTTTAATGACATTGGATGATAGATCGGGCCGAATGGAGGTCATGTTATTCTCAGATGCGCTTGATCGATACGCAGATTTGCTAGAAACTGACAAAATAGTGCTTGTTTCTGGACAGGTCAGCTTTGATGATTTCAACGGGGGGCTTAAAATGTCTGCCCGTGAAGTGATGTCATTAGGAGATGCACGAGAAAAATACGCTCGTGGATTATCCGTTTCTGTTACAGATGCGCAAATTAACAACAATTTTTTTGAGCGCTTTAGTCAAATACTAGAGCCAAATCGGGCAGGGACTGTACCGGTAAATGTATATTATCAGCGAGCAGATGCTCGTGTTAAGTTGGTCTTAGGGACAGAGTGGCGAGTTACGCCAACAGATCAACTAATGGATGATTTGAAATCGTTGCTTGGCGAACAGCAAGTCGAGCTTGAATTTAACTAGAATAACTAAGGCTGCTAATTTGAGCGGCCTTGAATTAACAAGGATTCTTTGATGAGCCTAAATTTTCTTGAATTTGAAAAACCAATTGCAGAACTAGAAGCTAAAATTGAAGCACTGCGTGATATTTCTCGTCGTGGTGGAGATAATACGCTTGATCTAGAAAAAGAAATTAAGCAATTAGAAGATAAATGTTTAGAGCTTAAAAAGAAAACATTTAGCGATTTAAAAGCATGGGAAGTTGCTCAACTTGCCCGTCATCCTGAGCGTCCTTATGTTCTTGATTATATCGAACACGTGTTTACTGAGTTTGATGAATTAGCGGGTGATCGTGCTTTTGCTGATGATAAAGCCTTAGTTGGTGGTATGGCTCGTTTAGATGGTCGTCCTGTTATGATTATTGGGCATCAAAAAGGCCGTGGTACAAAAGAAAAAGTACTGCGTAATTTTGGTATGCCAAAACCTGAAGGCTACCGTAAAGCAAAACGTTTAATGCAAATGGCAGAGCGTTTTAAAATGCCGATCATTACTTTTATCGATACCGCTGGTGCTTACCCAGGTGTTGGTGCAGAAGAGCGTGGACAATCTGAAGCGATCGCTACGAACCTAAAGATCATGTCAGAACTAAGTGTTCCAGTGATCTGTAACGTGGTTGGTGAAGGTGGTTCTGGTGGTGCATTGGCTATCGGCGTAGGTGATTACGTCAATATGCTTCAGTACTCTACTTACTCAGTAATCTCTCCTGAAGGTTGTGCTTCAATCTTATGGCGTGATTCAGATAAAGCACCACAAGCGGCAGAAGCGATGGGCCTTGTAGCTCCTCGTCTAAAAGAGCTAGAGCTTATTGATACGATTGTTGATGAACCATTAGGTGGTGCTCATCGTAATCATAAAGAAACAGCTGCAAATATTAAGGCTCGTTTGATTGAGCAATTAAATGAACTTGAAAGCTTTGATGAAGAAGCATTGCTTGATCGTCGTTACCAACGCTTAATGAGCTACGGTTACTGCTGATAATTTTGGTCAGATAGAGTAAAGTAAAAGCGAGCCTAGGTGCTCGCTTTTTTATTATCTGGACATCTTGTTTATGCTTTATTCTTGCTTCTCATCTCAATTAGACTCTTACCCTGTATCGAAACCAGATCTGCTTGTTGCTTTAAGTGGCGGTATTGATTCCATGGTGTTACTTCGTCTTGCTTCAATTTATGCCAACGAAAGGCACTTGAAGTGCATTGCTGTTCATGTAAATCATGGGTTAAGTCAGCATGCATTTGATTGGGAGGGAGTATGCCAAGCTCATTGTGATTTCTTATCTATTGATCTTTATATTGAACGAGTGCAACTTACCGTTACCGCTCAAGATAGCTTGGAAGAAGTGGCAAGAAAAGCCCGCTATCAAGTATTAGATAAGTACATGCAAGCCAATAGTTTATTGCTCACTGGTCAGCATCAGGATGATCAAGTTGAAACATTTTTTCTGGCATTAAAAAGAGGCAGTGGGCCTGCCGGCTTATCTTCTATGCCTTCAATTACGCCTTTATCTAATGGTTATAAGTGCCGACCATTACTCACGGTTTCTCGATCTGACATTGAGCAATACGCACAAGATAATGAACTTAAATGGGTTGAAGACGAAAGTAATAAGGATACTCGATTTGATCGCAATTTTTTGCGTCATGAGATTGTTCCTAATTTGGTACAACGTTGGCCAAGTTTCGCTTCTTCAGTATCACGCAGTGCTCAGTTATGTGCAGAGCAAGAAAGCCTGTTAAGTGAGTTACTTCAACCTAAATTAATGGCATTTCAAAATACGTATCAAGGGATTTCTATTTCACAATTAAATAGTGAATCAGAATTAGCTCGTAATATGTTATTAAGGCTTTGGTTAAAGCAGTTTGCTATCCCTTTACCAAGCCAAGTGCAATTATGGGTATTGTGGAATGAAGTAGCAAAAGCCAAAGAAGATGCTAATCCACAATTGGAGTTAGGCGCTATTCAGCTAAGGCGTTTTCAAGATAACCTATATTGTTTACCTCAATACCAAGATCTTTCGGCTTGGAAGAAAGAGCTGAGTAATACCTTAGATTTACCGGATGCACTTGGTAGATTAATTTTTTCCACGGGAGTGGAAGAGAGGGATTTAAACAATAAAAATGATGAACAAAGTTTATTGTTAAGAGCACCAAACCAAGATGAAAAAATAGAAGTTCGATTCAATGTATTAGGCCTTACCGCTCACCCTGAGGCACGAGAACGCAGCCGTAAAATGAAAAAATTGTATCAAGAGTATGGGATCCCGAGTTGGCAAAGAACCAGACTACCAATGATTTTTTATAATGAAGAGCTTGCTGCTATTGCTGGATTGTTTGTCTGTCGAACCTTTTCAGGAAAAGAGTGTGAGCTGATCTGGAAGAAAACAGACTTGAAATAGACTTTTTAAAGCAACTTGTCAAAATAACTGAAAATATAAATGGAGCAATATAATGAAAAAAACAATTGGATTAGCAGTTATCGCATTAGTGGCCTCAGCACCAACATTTGCAGCGGGAGATGCGGCAGCAGGTCAAGCAAAGTCGGCGATTTGTGCATCTTGTCATGGTGCTAATGGTATTGCTGTTATCCCTGGTTATCCAAATCTGAAAGGGCAAAATGCTCAATATATTGAATCGTCATTAAAAGCTTATAAAAACAAAGAACGTAATGGTGGTAATGCAGCAGTCATGCAACCGATGGCTGCAATGTTAAATGATGCGGATATGACTAATTTAGCGGCTTATTATTCAACTATGAAATAGTTTTTAACCTTTCTTGATTAAATATTATTTGAGAGAGAGACAGCTAATTGCTGTAAAAATCATAATTTTAGACCAAAGCACTGCATTATGCGGTGCTTTTTTGTGACTGAACTATAATTTCTATATTCAAAATAGTATATCGTCGTTATTTGCTGATATTAATATTACTAAATATAGAGATAAGTTGGAGCGCGTCATGATTTTTTTTGATTTAGATAATACGTTATTAGCCCATGATGATGCAGAAGGGAAAGCGATTACGGCTTTTTATCAAAAGTACCAATCTAGTTTAATTGTCACTGATAATATTGTACATACTTGGAAAAAAATTACAGATATACATCGCTCTGATTGGCGAGCAGGAAAACTTACTTACGCTCAACAGCGTTGCGCACGAATGAGCGAACTATTTATTGAGCCATTAAGTGAGAGGCAAGCTGGAGAGTATTTTGCTGAGTTTTACCAGTTTTATCAACAGAATTGGTCATTGTACCCAGATACATTAGAAGCAATTAAACGTCTTAGTGTGTTTCCTTTAGGTGTTATTTCTAATGGTTATACCATGAATCAAATGGCTAAATTAGAGCAAACAGGGTTAAGCTCATATTTTAAATTACTTATTACCTCTGAATCTGCTGGTGTCGCAAAGCCTTCTCCTGACATATTTCGATTTGCGGCAAATTTAGCCGGAGGTGATATTGCATCACATTGGTATATTGGTAATAACGCAGATATGGATGCTCAAGCGGCTCATAATGCAGGAATGAAAGCGGTATGGTTAAACCGAATTAATAAAGATGCAAAGACATCGACTCGTGTTGTAAGAAGCTTAACCGGGTTTAGTGATTTATTACTAGAAAGCTACCAATTATCAGCATAAAAAGAAATCGAAGACATAGATTGAATGTTATAGGCCCCTCGACGATAATAGCCGTAGAGTTAATATTGATGTTAAGGGACTAATATGAAAAAAATAGAAGCCATTATTAAACCATTTAAACTGGATGATGTGCGTGAAAGCCTCGCTGATGTTGGCATCACAGGTATGACGGTATCTGAAGTTAAAGGGTTTGGTCGCCAAAAAGGGCACACTGAATTGTACCGCGGTGCAGAATATATGGTTGATTTTTTACCAAAAGTGAAACTAGAAATCGTAGTAAGTGACGATGTGGTTGATCAATGTGTTGATGCGATCATTGAAACAGCCCAAACGGGTAAGATTGGTGATGGTAAAATATTTATCTCTGATGTGAGTCGAGTGATCCGTATTCGCACAGGTGAAGAAGACGAAGACGCTATTTAAACCTTGTACCAACACACATAAGTATCTGCTAATCTAGTTAGCATTATTGCTATTTTAAGGAAGGAGTGATGATTCACTCCTTTTTTGTTTATGAAAAAGAAAACTCTATTATTATTTGGTTCTGCTTTATTGGTGGGGTTAGCTTTCGCTGTCAAATCTATTGTATTTACTGTTCCTCTCGGACCTGAATTTATTGAGCTTTCCAAAGTTACTCCTGATGCATCGTTAACATATCAACCTGATTGTGTTCAATTTAATTCCTCAGTACCAATCGATCGTAATGGCCAATTGAATGTTCTCGTTTGGAATGTTTACAAGCAACAGAAAACCGATTGGCAGGCTGCATTAAATACACTGACCACTTCTTCTGATTTGGTTTTATTGCAAGAAGCCAGCTTAACACCTGAATTAAAACAGTTTGTGATGGATAAATCGTATTCTGCTGAATTAGTGCGAGCGTTTGATGTGTTTGATACCAGTGCTGGAGTTTTAACGTTAGCAAAAAAATCGTCAGAGAAAGTGTGTGCCTATACCGCGATAGAGCCTTGGTTACGTTTACCTAAATCAGCACTTCTTTCTGAATATGCTTTATCAAATGGACAAACGTTAATAGTCATTAATATTCATGCAATTAATTTTACGTTAGGAACCGAAGATTATAAAAATCAAATTGAAGCGTTATCACAAGAGGTTCAGGCACATGGTGGCCCTTTAATTATTGCGGGTGATTTTAATTCTTGGAGTGACGATAGGTTGGCAACGTTACAACAGCAAGTGAAACCATTAAGATTAAAAGAAGTAATATTTACACCAGATGAAAGAATGCGCTTTATTACCGGGTTACCGTTAGACCATATTTTTTATCGCGGTTTAGAAGTAAAAGAAGCGCACTCAACTAAGAGTAACGCTTCTGATCATAATCCATTACAGGTTAGCTTTACCCTGAAAAAGCAGTAACAAAACCCCAAAGCGTAAAGCAAGTAACCCAAGGAAGGATTGCTATGATAAGCGCTTTTGAACGATCTAAATCTGTCCATGCACCTAATGCTGCATAACTTAAAGCGATATACCAAGGCATAAGCAGTGGGAAAGAGCTCGCATACGCTGACCAGTGATCAGTCATTGGCAGCTTAATCAACCCATTTAAGCTGTTTAAATCGGCAGCGTAAGGCATGATGTTAGCGTGATTAAGTAGCAGGCTAGCATAACTTGCAATATCGCCAATTAGCGCAGGGAACATCACGACAGTACTACCAGCTACCCATTTGAAATAACCGTGTTGGTATTGACTCTGTTTTGTTGCAAGCTTAAACCATAGTGCTAATAATAAAATAGTTGCCGTTCGGCCCATCACATCATTAATTACTTCACCGGCTAATAAAATTTCTTTGGTTAGCCATTCGCCTTGAACTTGCCCGCCAATACTTTCTATTTGAGCGGTTAAGTTAGTAGTAACCCATTCAAAATTGACTAGATCAAAATAGGTTCCCCAAAACATAAATGGAGCGAAGATCAATAAAATATAAGGAAGCCAGGCCCATTTACCACGTTCATATAGTGCAGCAAAGCAGTCAGCTGGTGATCGAAAAATATCGACCAATAAAATTAACGGATTTGAAGAGGGTGTCATACGTTTACCTTAGTAACATCAACGTAAAGTTTTAATTTTTGTCCCGGCTTAATATAAGAGCCGCGTTTGATGTTATTCCATTTCATAATATCTGTCACAGAGACACTAAATTTTTGTGCGATAGCGCTTAGGTTATCACCTTCTCTGATTTTATAATGTACAGTTCGAATAATAGCACCGTCTGAATTACTCTTCCAAATGACTAGATTTTGCCCAACGCGAAGGGGATCTTTTGGTGCCATACCGTTCCATTTTGCTAAATCACGGTATGAAATTGAATTGTCACTAGCAATACTCCAAAGGCTTTCACCTTCTTGTACGTTATGGCTAAGCTTATATTTCCCTTTTGCTTTTGATTGTGTTTTTTTCAAACGTTGAGGAGCACTTAGCGCGTAGGTAGTATTACCTTGAGAAGCTGTAGGTATTAGTAAATACTTACCAACACGAATACTTGAACCATTAAGATCATTGGTTTGCTCAATAATCTTGGTCGTGGTGTTATGTTTTACTGCTAGTTGACTGATCGTATCACCAGGTTGTACTTTATAACGCACAACTTTCATGGTTTTATTATCATTTTTCTTTAAATTAGCATTAAATTTCGCCACGTTTTCAATAGGTAATAACAGGTGGTAAGGTCCGTCAGGAGAGGTAGCCCATTGATTATAAGCGGGGTTATATCCTTGTAATTCAGTGATAGTGATACCTGCAAATTTAGCTGCGATAGCAAGATCTAATTGTTGTTTTGGGTCAACCTTTTCAAGTACAGGTTTGTTTGCAATAGAAGGAAGGTCGACACCATATTTTTCATGGTTTTTAATAATGTCGGCTAATGCTAATAATTTAGGAACATAGCCACTGGTTTCTTTAGGAAGATCTAATGAGAAAAAATCAGTAGGTTTACCAAGCTTCTTGTTCTTTTTAATTGCTCTTGAGACTCGACCAGCACCACTATTATATGAAGCGATAGAATGTTGCCAATTACCATCAAAGCGGCTATCAAAATATTCCATGTAATCTAATGCTGCGGTGGTTGCAGCAGGTACATCTCTACGCCCGTCATACCACCAATTACGTTCTAATTTAAAACGATCAGCCGTTCCTGGAACAAATTGCCATAACCCTGCTGCACTGCCATGTGAGTAAGCAAATGGGTCAAAAGAACTTTCTACAACAGGAAGAAGTACTAATTCTATGGGTAGATTACGTTTTTCAACCTCGACGGTGATCATATACAAAAAGGGCTGTGCACGTTTAGCGACAGTACGTAAATGATTTGGATGCTTGATATACCAGTTACGATAATAGTCGATGGATTTATGCTTAGGGATTGGCATTTCTAATTGCATTGCAATACGTTGCCAAACATCTTCCTGCTTTTGAGGGGTTAATTTTGCTTGTTCAACGGGAGTTACTTGGGATGGTGCAGTGTCTGTTTTTGAAGGTGTAGTTACCGTAGACGTTATTCCTGATTGATTGGTATCAGGCTGAATTTTTTCGGGTGGTGCGGTTTGGCAGCCTGCTAAGAGCGCTAATCCAATCCAATGGAATTTCAGTTTCATTGTGCGTTGCCTTCAGTATTTTTATGCTAACCTCGTTCTCATTTAGAGATTAGCATTATATTTTTTTATTTGGATACGAATAATACTGTGCAACTACTCTTCAAACAAGTTTCCTAACTAAAACTCATCCTTCCATCGTCTTAATGCTGCAAAAGTCTCGACTTCTGTATTATCGAGTACTTTGCTTGCAACAGCATGTTTCACTGTGGGCTCATTAGTTCTTAAAAATGGGTTGATTAACTTCTCGCGTTGCATGGTAGATGGAATGGTTGATTTCCCATTAGCTCGAAGTCGTAATACTTTTTCACGATATTGCTGTAAGTAGTCATTATTTGGTTCAACCGCCAACGCAAAGGCCAAGTTTGATGCCGTATATTCATGCGCACAGTAGATTTTTGTTTCATCTGGTAGTGCTGAAAGTTTTTGCAACGAATGGAACATTTGTTCTGCTGTTCCTTCAAATAAACGACCACAACCAGCAGAGAACAGGGCATCACCACAGAAAAGTTTCTCATCACCAACATAGGCAATATGGCCCTTAGTATGCCCTTCAACACCTAAGACCATGAACCTTTCATCAAATAATTCAACAAAGTCGCCATCGCTAACTGGGTGAGTTAATGTTGGAATTGGTTCATCTTCAGGGCCAACGACATTAATAGAGGGAAATTGGCGAACTAATTCAGGGACTCCACCAATATGATCATGATGATGGTGAGTAATTAAGATTGCATCTAAAATAAAGTTATGTGCTTTAATACATGCTAATACAGGGGCTGCATCACCCGGATCAACAACAACACAATGATTGTCATTGTTGTGAATTAACCAAATGTAATTATCATTAAATGCAGGTATGCTTTTTATTGATAGCATTAACCTTTCTCCAAATTGTTTGTCATAAATTGTTATAGGTATCGATATTGATTAAGCCAGCACTGCTTGATAAAAAAATAGAAAAACCGCATTCATGGTCAGGGATCCCTCACGGTGAGTGGATAGGTGAGCTGATTCAATCACGTCTTGATGAGTGGTGTCCTAAACTGTTTGGTTACCATATGCTAAAAATTGGTGGATTGAGTGCTGAGCTTGATAGCCGCTTTTGTAACATTAAACACCAAGTTAACCTAGATAACAAAAATTCGTTGAGAAATATTACTTCTGAATTACCTCAATTGCCTTTTTTAGAAAAAAGTATTGATGCATGTGTGCTTGCACATCAACTTGATTACTCATCAGACCCTCACCAATTATTGAGAGAAGTTGATCGTGTTTTAATCAATGATGGTTATATGATTTTGACAGGGTTTAATCCAATGAGTGCAATAGGGCTTGCTAGTTTGTTCCCATGGCGAAAGAACAATTTACCATGGAGTGGACGAATGTTTACTCCGCATCGTATCAAAGATTGGCTCAGTGTCTTAAATTTTGAAGTGGTTTATAGTGATTGCTTCGCTCTCGCACCAATGACTCGTTATCGAACAATATGGACATGGTTTGAGAATTTAGGAGGAGATTCAGTTAAACCTATTAGTGGTATTTATTTTATCGTAGCGAGAAAACGTACTTATCCACTACGACCAATAAAGTCAGCATGGAAAAAGAAGCCAAAATTGGCTCCTATTTCAGTGGCTCAAACGCGTCAGGGTAAAATTAAATCAGATCAACCAGGGTAACCCGTATCATCTTGAGTCGGGTTCTCGGCTGCGGTTCTTGCTAATTCATCACACATTTCATTTTCACGATGCCCAGCGTGGCCTTTAACCCAGCGCCAATCAATCGTGTGGCGTTCCGCTTCTGTATCTAATTTTTTCCAAAGATCGGCATTAACCACAGGCTTTTTATCTGCTTTTATCCAACCGCGTTTTTTCCACCCATGGATCCATTGAGTGATCCCTTGGCGAACATATTGGCTGTCTGTCGTTAACACTACAGAGCATGGCTCTTTTAAATTACGTAGAGCAATTACGGCTGCTAACATCTCCATGCGATTATTTGTGGTTTGATTAAACCCTTCGGCAAAGGTTTTTTCTGTGCCTTTATAACGCATCACAATGCCGTAACCACCAGGACCTGGGTTCCCTAAGCAAGAACCATCTGTGAAAATTTCAACCTGCTTCATTATCTCTGTTATCATTAGAAGAATTTAGAAATAGTCTGACACAAATGAGCCTATGAATACTAGCGACAATTCCCCGAATCGAATTATTGTACTCGATACAGAAACCACCGGTATGAACTTTTCTGGAGGCCCTGTTTATGAAGGTCATCGTATTGTTGAAATCGGTGCCGTTGAGATCATAAATCGAAAATTAACCGGCAATCACTTTCATGTTTATATCAAGCCTGATCGACTTATTGATCTTGAAGCGATTGATGTTCATGGTATTACTGATGAGTTTTTGTATGATAAACCTGAATATAAAGACATTCATGATGAATTTTTAGAATTCATTAAAGGTGCAGAGTTGGTCGCTCATAATGCCCCCTTTGATGTCGGCTTTATGGATTATGAGTTCAGTAAGTTAAACAAACTTATCGGTACGACAGAGCAGTATTGTAAAATTACCGATACTTTGGCAATGGCGAAAAAGATATTCCCAGGTAAGCGTAATAACCTGGATATTTTGTGTGAACGTTATGGTATCGATAACTCACATCGTACGCTTCATGGCGCTTTACTCGATGCTGAGATCTTAGCTGACGTATATCTATTAATGACAGGTGGGCAAACTAGTTTAAGTTTTTCTGCTGGAAATCAGTCCGATTTGTCAGAAGAAAGCATTAAAAGATTGAATTTAGAAAGAAAAGGATTAAAGGTTTTACGTGCAACGGCCGATGAATTAGAAGCGCATGAAAAGCGTTTGGATATAGTTGGCGATGCCTGTTTATGGCGTAATTAGGAGTTTTTAATATGTGGCGGTTATTGATAATTGCACTGTTTGTCCCGATGATTTCTTGGGCGAAAAGTTCAGAAATGTCGTGGTTGGATAACCGTTTTCGAGTCGATCCTACGATAAAACAAGTTTCTTTTTTAGTGTACCGAGAATCACCTTCTCAGGCTGTTACTTTGGTTCGTCCTGATGGTACAAAATATTATGCATGGGATCACCCAGATCATGTGGCATGGTATGAAGAGAGTGGTATGGATATTATTTCGATTGAGAATCCCATGCCAGGACCTTGGCAAGCAATAGGGAAGATCACACCTGAAAATAAAGTGAAAATTTTATCGAATCTGACGCTAAATGTAGACTCATTGCCAAAAAAACTCTATCAGTCTGAAAGTTTAAAGTTTACGGCTCGCTTGTTAAAAGAGGGAAAGCCTCTGGTATTGCGTGATTTTTTAAATCGAATCAAACTTAATGTTACTTTTACACCGTATCTTGCGAATGAAAAAGACTTGGTAAAAGAAGCTCGACCATTAGCCGAGGTTCTAGGGACTTTTGAAGATGATGGCCAGGATCTTGATGAAGTTGCAGCTGATGGAATATTTACTGTTAATCTGCCAATTAATATTAAACCGGGAAAGTATTGGGTTCGAATACAATCTCGTAATGGCGTATTTTTAAGAACGGTTGAACAAGATGTTTTAGTTTACCCCACCCCGATACGAGCAAGTTTTACTCAGGCTCGTAACGAGAGTCGATCTCACTCAATGAGTATTGATACTGAAGGTGGTGTTATTCGATCAGGGTCACTTGCGGCTCATATCGAGCAAATTGATCCTAATAATGTGACCACTGTAACTCAGGCGCAATCAGAGAAAGATGAAAGTAAACTGTACTTTGATTTGCCGAATGATTATATCTCTGGGAAAAATACGTGGTCTGGCTTGGTTTATGCGACTGATTTAGCAACAGATCGCCCGTTACAGTTTAATCTTGGGCAACATAGTTATGGTGTTACAGAGCCAATTGATTTAAAAGCAGCCTATGAAGCACGATTAAAAGAAGAAGCTAAACAACGTAAAATTGAAGAGCTGAAAAAATTAGAAGAAGAACGTGCAGAAGCAAGAAAGTGGTTCTGGATTTATATTGGAGTCGGTAACTTACTTATTAGTATTTTGATTTTTGCAGGTATATTTGGTTGGAAAAAGATAAAATCAATAAAAGAGAGAAGGGCTGCAGCGCCTAAGTCTGAAAAATTATCTATGCCTCCACCGCCTAAAGTATAATTATAATTTTGATATAAGTGTTCATAATCACTAACAAAGTTTAATAACTCTTAAGTGGTAACATAAAAACGTTTTCTTTATTTTTTGTGATTGACATCACGTTTTATGATTTTATAATATTGCCTCCTTTCTGGTTAGGGTGATGGTTAAATGAATAAGTATAAAACCAAATTAAATAAAGCATTCGATTTCATCATGGAAATAGATAAGTGCTTAACGAAAAGGGATTTGGCTAATTATGTTGATGCAGGCAATGAAAGTAATCAATATCTCTCAATAGATGAGCAAATATATTTAAACTTGATGTTTAACGTAAAGAAGTAAAAAAAGCCCATAATCAAAATTAATCTGATTATGGGCTTTTTAGTTTTTAGATTATTACGCTATTTTACTGTGTTCAAAATGACTAACTTGTGGTTTTACAATTAGTTCACTTGGATCAAAATCTTCAACACTAATGGTTGCTAAACGACTCTTCTCAGCTTTACGAAGTAGTAGGGCTTCTTTATCAGAAATGATATTTAACTCTAATCCGATTTTAGCAACACGATCTAATTGCATGAAAGGTAAGCGTTGTTTTGACTCTTTACATACTCGGTCATAAATTGGCTCAGCAGTTAAGATATCAATCAAGGCTTCTTCCATTTTTCCTACTGGATTAAATCGACTTGCTTCTAAGAATAATCCACGACCAATTCGACTACGAACACCTGATGGTTCTTGAAGAATTCGAGCCAGTGTATGGTCTAGCTTATCACTTGGGCGTTGGCGACGAAGGCCCGTTGGTAATAAGATAAAGCGCATTGCACCTGCAACAAATCGATTTGGGAAGTTGGCAAGTAACCCATCAATCGCTTGTTCTGCTTGGTGCAGTGAATCTTGCACACTCCAATGAACTAAAGCTAAATCTTCTTTTTGGCGACCTTCATCATCAAAACGTTTCAGAACCGATGTGGTTAAGTAAAGTTGACTTAAAATATCACCGAGACGAGCTGACATACGTTCGCGACGTTTTAAGCTACCACCGAGTACAGCCATTGAAATATCTGATAATAAAGCCATATTAGTACTGTAACGATTTACTTGTTGGTAATAGCGTTTAGTTTCATCACTAAACGGTGCTTTAGAGCCGTGGCCATCAGTTAAGCCAAACCAGAAGCTACGAACAAAGTTACTAATACCAAAGCCAATATGGCCAAAGACAGCAGCATCAAACTTCTCAAGAGAGGCTTGCTTATCTTCTAAATACGCAGCATCCATCTCTTCAAGAACATAAGGATGGCAACGAATTGCACCTTGACCGTAAATAATCATTGAGCGGGTTAAAATATTTGCGCCTTCAACAGTGATTGCAATTGGAGAGCCTTGGTAGCTACGCGCTAAGAAGTTTGAACTGCCTAAACAGATCCCTTTACCACCAGCGATGTCCATACCATCAATAGCAATGCGTTGTGCTCGGTGAGTACAGTGGTATTTAACGATGGCTGAGATAACCGATGGCTTTTCACCTTGAACGATACCTGCAACAGTTAATGCACTTGCTGCATCCATCATGTAGGCATTACCAGCCATACGTGCTAATGGTTCTTCAATCCCTTCCATCTTACCAATTGGTAATTTGAATTGACGACGAATACGAGCGTAAGCCCCTGTTGCAAGTGCGGCAGTTTTTGCACCACCCGTTGCATTTGAGGGTAACGTAATACCACGACCAACCGATAAACATTCAACCAGCATGCGCCAGCCGTGACCTGCCATTTTTTCACCACCGATGATGTAATCCAGTGGGACAAATAACTCGTCACCTTGCGTCGGACCGTTTTGGAATGGCACATTCATAGGGAAATGACGACGACCAATTTTAACGCCGTCTAAATTGGTAGGAATAAGTGCACAGGTAATACCTAGGTTTTTCTTATCACCTAATAAGCCATCTGGATCTTGCAGTTTAAATGCTAAACCAAGAACGGTCGCTACAGGTGCAAGGGTAATGTAACGTTTGTTCCAAGTAAGACGCATGCCTAAGACTTCTTTGCCTTCCCACATCCCTTTAGTTACGATCCCAAAATCAGGAATTGAGCCTGCATCTGAGCCTGCTTCTGGGCTTGTTAAAGCAAAACATGGGATCTCTTTGCCTTCAGCTAAGCGAGGTAAGTAATGATTTTTTTGGTCTTCAGTACCATAGTGTTGCAACAATTCACCAGGGCCTAATGAATTAGGAACACCAACGGTAATAGAAAGTACACCAGATACACTGGTTAGCTTTTGTAGAACACACGATTGAGCGTAAGCAGAGAACTCTAAGCCTCCGTATTTTTTCTTAATAATCATCGCGAAGAACTTATTATCTTTTAGATACTGCCATACTTCTGGTGGTAAATCGGCAAGCTCATGAGTGACTTCATAGTCATTTATCATGCGACAAACTTCGGTTACTGGCCCATCAAGAAACGCCTGTTCTTCATCTGATAGTGTGTTTTTAGGAATATTATGAAGAAACTTCCAATCTGGATTACCTTTAAATAATTCAGCTTCCCACCAGACAGTCCCTGCTTCAATCGCGTCTTTCTCGGTTTGTGACATTTCAGGCATCACGCCCTTAAAGAAACTTAGGGCTTTATTACTAAAGATAGATTGACGAATTGAAGGAATATTTACTGGCACTGCAATCACTAAGAAAACGGCCCAGGTAATAGAACCGGCATAACCTAGCCCTGAACTTACCGCTAAAATACCGGCGGTGATAAGGGTTGTAGTTCGTAGCGATTGTCGATGATAACTTAGTGCAGCAAGTGCAATAAAGGTTGTTAATAGTGTCAGGGCCATGTGATTCTCCTTTTCCGGCGCTGCTCTGTTTGTAGGAACAGAGGTGATTACGATACTCGGTCGTAATGTTATGTTTGAGTGTATTCCTGATAAGAGGTCTAACCAGTTAGGTTAAGTGTAGTGCTAATGTTAATAAAAAGTAAATAACGTTAATGATTAAAAAGTGATCTAGCTTGAGTAATTAATAAACAAATTTTGTTTTTAAGTGCGTGATATCAAATTTCATAGGGAAGAAATTGAAGAATTTTTGGCATAGATAGAAGAAAAACAGGGTGGATCTCTTTTAAAGGTTTAGTGGTATAGGTACACTGAGATTAACCCCAAGTAGGGAACATAATAAAAGAGAGTATCCTATGTCTTATCAAGATCTGATCCGTTCTGAATTAACAGAAGCCGCTCAAGTACTGAATGACTTTTTAGCTGACGATAAAAACCTAGTTCAAATTGAGTTAGCGGCCAAAACCATTGCAGATTCATTTAAACAAGGCGGTAAAGTATTGTCTTGTGGTAACGGCGGTTCACACTGTGACGCAATGCATTTCGCAGAAGAGTTAACTGGACGCTACCGTGAAAACCGTCCAGGTTACCCAGGTATTGCGATTTCTGATCCTAGCCATTTGTCTTGTGTGAGTAATGATTTTGGTTATGACCACGTGTTCTCTCGTTATACTCAAGCCGTAGGATCAAAAGGCGATGTATTGTTTGGCTTATCTACTTCAGGTAACTCTGGCAATATCTTAAAAGCGATTGAAGCGGCAAAAGAAAAAGGTATGAAAACCATCGCACTTACGGGTAAAGATGGCGGAAAAATGGCAGGCCTTGCTGATGTAGAGATCCGAGTGCCTCATTTTGGTTACGCAGACCGTATTCAAGAGATCCACATTAAAATCATCCATATCGTTATTCAGTTAATTGAAAAAGAGATGGAAAAATAATTCATTATACTGACCAACCTTATCGTTATTACACGTTAGATTGGTCAGATTGCGAATAAAGGAGTAGCGCAAGTATGTGTGAATTACTCGGAATGAGTGCTAACGTACCAACCGATATTTGTTTTAGTTTTAAAGGTTTAGTTCAACGTGGTGGTAACACGGGACCACATCGTGATGGCTGGGGGATTACTTTTTATGAAGGGAAAGGATTTCGCACATTTAAAGATCCAAAGCCAAGTTGCCACTCAAAAATTGCTGAGCTAGTGCAAGATTACCCAATAAAAAGTAAAGCGGTAATAAGCCACATTCGTCAAGCAAACCGCGGTGATGTTAATCTTGAGAACACACACCCTTTTACGCGTGAGCTATGGGGAAGATATTGGACGTTTGCGCATAATGGTCAACTGACTGGATTTAATGAATTATCAACAGGCCGCTTTCGACCTGTGGGTGAAACAGACAGTGAGCGTGCTTTTTGTTGGTTGCTGAATCAGCTAGAAGACAAATATCCTGAGCCACCTCAAGATATGATGTTGATGTTCGAATTTGTCTCTGAGTGCAGTGATCATCTTCGAGGCTTAGGGGTGTTTAATATGCTCTTGAGTGACGGTGAGTATCTAATGACTTATTGTTCAAACAATTTACATTGGATCACAAGGCGTGCCCCCTTTGGGCAAGCTTCGTTAATTGATGAAGATGTGACGATTGATTTTCATAAAGAAACCACGCCGAACGATGTGGTGTCAGTTGTTGTGACAAGACCATTAACGGATAATGAAGAGTGGCATAAAATGAAAGTAGGCGAATATGCGCTGTTTCATTTTGGTGAATTAACCGCAGGTAACCATGATACGGTGCCTGATATGGCTCCACCGCCATCAGAATGCCCAGTTAATGCGTAAACACATTTTAGGGCAAGATAATGTATAAAAAATGCCCATCAATATTACATTGATGGGCATTTTTATTATTCAGTTTCTAATCCTGATAGACCCAATATATTCCCATCTAACTGCGCCTTACCGTCTTGCATAGTCAATCTTTCTTCGGCTAACCAGTTAGCAACCATTGGGTAGATGACGTGCTCTTGAGCTTGTACGCGTGATGCAACCTCTTCAATCGTATCCTCTTCAAAAATTGGTACTTTAGCTTGAAGGATCACCGGGCCACCATCTAACTCAGGGGTAACAAAATGAACACTTGTGCCATGTTCTTTATCGCCGGCGTCAATGGCACGCTGATGTGTGTGTAGACCTGGGTATTTAGGTAAAAGGGAAGGGTGAATATTCAGCATTTTACCTTGATAACGCAGTACAAAAGCTTCACTTAAAATACGCATAAATCCGGCAAGGATAATGACATCAGGTTGATGAAGATCGATCAGTGTTGCTAATGCTTCATCATATTTTTCACGGCTTTCATAGCCTGTAGCGTTTAAGCTGTGAACATCAATTCCAGCATTAACGGCGCGTTGTAGTCCATAAGCATCACTCTTATTTGAAATGACGGCTGAAATACGCGCGTTAGGGATTTTGTTACCACAAGCATCAATAAACGCTTGTAAGTTACTGCCACTGCCTGAAACTAATACAACAATATTCTTCATCATAACGGTCTTATTTTTTGAGTAATGATAACTATTCGAACATAAATAATAGATATAAAAAAGGTGATCGAATAATTGATCACCTTTCTATTTATGCTTTATGAGCTAGCTCAAGTTTATGAAACCCGATTAACGGATCTCAACTTGTTCTTCACCTTGCTCTGCAACAGCAACTTCACCGATAACCCAAGCGTTTTCGCCTTCAGCATTTAGTAAAGCAACCGCTTGTTCAGCTTGTTCTTTTGGAAGGGCAACAACAAGACCTACACCACAGTTAAAGGTGCGGTACATTTCGTAAGTATCCACGTTGCCTTTTTCTTGTAGCCAGTTAAAGATAGCAGGCCATTCCCAGCTCTTACCATCAACAACCGCTTTAGTACCTTCAGGAAGTACGCGTGGGATATTTTCCCAGAAACCACCACCAGTAATATGAGAGATAGCATGAATGTCATGCTCTGCAATCATTTTAAGTGCTGATTTAATGTAGATTTTCGTTGGTTCGATTAAATGGTCTGCAATCGTTTTACCGTTTAATTCTTCAGTAAGATCAGCGTTTGATACTTCAAGAATTTTACGGATCAACGAATAGCCATTTGAGTGAGGGCCACTAGAGCCAACAGCGATTAATGCATCACCGGCTGCTACTTTTGTGCCATCGATGATGTCTTCTTTTTCAACAACACCCACACAGAAACCAGCTACATCGTAATCTTCGCCTTCATACATACCTGGCATTTCAGCAGTTTCACCACCGATTAATGCACAACCAGCTTGAATACAACCTTCACCGATGCCTGTAACTACTTCAGCAGCTACATCAATATCAAGTTTTCCTGTTGCATAATAATCAAGGAAGAACAGAGGTTCGCCGCCTTGAACAATTAGGTCGTTTACACACATCGCCACTAAGTCGATACCAATAGTATCGTGCTTGTTTAGGTCTAAAGCTAAACGAAGCTTAGTACCAACGCCATCAGTACCCGAAACTAAAACAGGTTGCTTGTATTTCGTTGGAAGTTCACATAACGCACCAAAACCACCAATGCCACCCATTACTTCTGGGCGACGAGTACGTTTTACTACGCCTTTAATTCGATCAACAAGTGCATTACCAGCATCAATGTCTACGCCAGCATCTTTGTAGCTAAGAGAAGTTTTGTTGTCGCTCACGGTGGTGTCCTCGCCATAGGTTGGATTTCAAAAATCCGCGCCATTCTAACAGCACAATATAAAAAGGGAAACGTTTGCGTAAGGAAATTTGCATAAATTTTGTAATAAAAAATAATAAATTTGGTAAACAACTTCTAGCGTTATAATTTATTTTACTATTTCGTCATTTTTTAATAGAAAAATATGTATAATTAAAGGGTTTGATTAATGTATCTGGAGTCAGAAATGAAAGTTGTTGAAGTAAAACACCCGCTAATAAAACATAAAATTGGTTTAATGCGTGAAGGCGAGATCAGTACTAAGCGTTTTCGTGAATTAGCAACAGAAGTAGGCAGCCTACTTACTTATGAAGCAACATCAGATTTTGAAACAGAAAAAGTAACTATCAATGGCTGGAATGGCCCTGTTGAAGTTGACCAAATTAAAGGTAAAAAAGTAACAGTTGTGCCAATTCTTCGTGCAGGCCTTGGCATGATGGATGGCGTACTTGAGCATATCCCAAGTGCACGTATTAGTGTTGTTGGTATTTACCGTGATGAAGAAACGCTTGAGCCAGTACCTTACTTTAACAAGTTAGCGTCTAACATCGATGAGCGTATTGCTTTAGTTGTTGACCCAATGCTAGCGACTGGCGGCTCTATGATCGCAACGCTTGATCTTCTAAAAGAGAAAGGCTGTAAGAACTTTAAAATCCTTGTTCTTGTTGCTGCTCCAGAAGGCATTGCTGCATTAGAAAAAGCACACCCAGATGTTGAGCTTTACACTGCCGCTATCGATGAAAAACTGAATGATAAAGGTTACATCATTCCAGGTCTTGGCGATGCTGGTGATAAGATCTTCGGTACTAAGTAATAATCTAGATCTTTAGCTTAGAAACTTACACCTTAAGAATTAAAAAAGGCTTGATGAATTAACCATCAAGCCTTTTTCTTTACCTAGAATTATTTATCATCTTCCATTTGAGCATTGTCGACAACGTGGCTTTCACCTAAGTCATCAGGTAGGATCAAATTAAGTGCAATAGCTACAATTCCACAAAGACTTACGCCTTGTAAGTTAAAGTCACCAATACCTACTGCCATGCCGCCAATACCAAAAACTAACGTCACACCAACAATTGTTAGGTTACGTGCTTTATGTAAATCAACTTGGTTTTTAATCAGCGTATTTAGACCTACCGTAGCGATAGAACCAAACAGTAAAATCATAATGCCTCCCATAACCGGTACAGGGATCGTCTGTAACATAGCCCCTAATTTTCCAACCAGAGCAAGTACAATGGCGCACACAGCAGCCCATGTCATGATCACTGGGTTGAATGCTTTGGTTAGCATTACAGCACCAGTAACTTCACTGTAAGTCGTATTTGGTGGTGCGCCGATAAGAGAGGCTGCCATTGTTGCAATACCATCACCCGTAATTGTGCGATGTAAACCTGGTTTTTTCAGGTAATCTTTTCCGGTTACGTTTGAGATTGCCAGCATATCGCCAACATGTTCAACTGCCGGTGCGATAGCTACTGGGATCATAAATAAGATCGCATTGATATTAAATTCAGGGTAAGTGAAGTTAGGTAGAGCAAACCAAGCGGCTTGATGTACGGGAGTAAAATCGACGATACCAAAAATTAAGCTTAAGGAGTAACCAACAATAATGCCTGACAGGATAGGCAGTAGCTTAAAGAAGCCTTTAGAGAAAACACTCACGCCAATAGTGGTAAATAATGAGGCAGCAGCAATCCAAAAAGCAAGTTGCCCATCAACAAGCTGAAACGCACCATCGCCAGTTTTACCTAATGCCATATTTACAGCGGTAGGGGCTAAGCCTAAACCGATCACCATAATTACTGGGCCAACCACCACAGGAGGCAGTAGTTTATGAATAAATGCGACACCTCGAACTTTAATTACTGCACCTAATAAGACATAAACTAAACCCGCGACCATTAATCCACCCATAGTGGCAGGTATTCCCCAGGTTTGGGTTCCATAAATAATAGGAGCGATAAAAGCAAAGGAAGAAGCAAGAAAGATAGGGACAGAGCGACGAGTAACTAATTGAAAGAGAAGGGTACCAACACCAGCACCAAAAAGAGCGACGTTAGGATCTAAACCTGTAAGCAGTGGAACAAGAACAAGAGCACCAAATGCAACGAACAGCATTTGAAAACCCTGGAATAAATTGTATAGCATTTCCATTTCCAGTAATGAATTTGAGGGATTCTATCACTAATCAATTAATAAATATCTTGATTTAGCTCGTGAAAAAATCAAACTTTTTAGAAAAGTACCACTCTAATCTTTTGAAATTTAGATCTGGGTTGATCCGCCCCCTTGCTGAATAAAGGGATAGCCCTTATTATCAGCGGTAAATTATAAAAGTATTTATAGGTTGTTTGATGTTACGTATTTTGTGTTTAGTCATTTGTATGATGAGCGGTTCTGTTTTTGCACAACAGCCAAGTGATCTTTATCATACAGAAGTGCAATTAACTGAGTCGGATAAAGCGGAAGGTTTGGCTAAAAAAGAAGGCTTAATCAATGTGTTGATTAAGGTATCAGGTCAGAAAGAAATTGCTCAAAACGAGGTGATTAAAAAAGCATTAGTACGAAGTGACCGTTATGTTACACAAGTTAGCTTTGTGGAATATGATAATGCTTCTCGTGCGATTAAATTAGGCTATAACTCTAAAATGGTGTTAAGCCTATTAACTCAAGCAGAACAAAGCATTTGGGAAACGCCACGCAAACCAGTATTAGTATGGGTTGTGAATGAACATAATTATCAAAAAAGTATTATTTGGGAGCAATCAAATAATAGCTTAATTGGGCGTATTAAAGGTGCTGCTAATGAACGCGGCTTACCTGTGATGTTCCCTGTTGGTGATTTTGATGACGTTACCTCTATTGAAATAACAGATTTATGGGGTAATTTTAAAAAGCCAATTGCAGATGCAAGTGAGCGATATAACCCTCAAGCAGTTTTAGTTGTTAAAGTTCGTGGTAATAGCTCAACATGGACATTGTTTGATACGATGCCGCAGTACCTTGTTAATGCTGCAAAAAAACCAGTTGAAGGACGTGCATCTGGTGCATTTCAATTAACAACAATGGTTAATGATGTAAGTGATTATTTTGCCGCAAACTACACGAAACATTTAGGTGTGGTAGCGAGTCAGTCTGAAGTTGTTTCGATTAATGGTATCCATACCACTCGTGATTTCTTTAAAATAGAGAAGCAATTAAAACAGATGAATTCAGTAGCCAATGTTCAGGTGAATACGATTCAAGGAGATAAAGTGACCTATACATTGAGTTTATTAGGAAGCTATCAACAATTTAATGATGAATTGCTAAGTAAAAATTCACGTATAACACTTACTCTACAAGCTATGGAAACGGAAGAATTGTTGCAGCCAGAGTCAACCGAAAGTAATGTTTTCTTACAGAGTAAAGCTACTGAGACATCGACAGTAGAAGATACAACTATAATGACAGATCTTGATAAGGTTGCAGAAGAGTCATTACCTTTGGTGCATAAGTATCAGTTCAATTCGAATAATTAGTAGTTCGTAACAAGATCAGCCAACAACGAATAATAAAAAGGTGACTATCGAGTCACCTTTTTATTATTCAGCATTCTAGTTATACCAATCACAGTAAGTAAGTGATCTGAAATAGCGAAGGGAAAATGCTTGAGAACAAGGCGAAATTCTTCGATAAGTAGTTATTCTACAATCAAACATTTCAACGCAGTTATCGAGTATTTTAACCAGTTAGGATGATCAGTTATTTACTACGATTGCTATTATATCACTTCAAGTAATTGAACTTACTCATTTTCAGTGTATTTTGCTTTTTCTATTTTTTCTACTTCAGATAAACGCTTTAGTTTTAGTCCTAATTCTTTACCTCGAAGACGAGCGTAATAAATATTACCCACAAAAGCACCGCTAGTTAGAATAACTTCAACTAATGCTAAATAACGTTCACCTTCATCTAACCAAAGAATGCTTAAACCGTGTAGAAAATAGAACATTAAAATAAAGTTTGCCCATGCATGAGTATAAGGCTTACCCTGAATGATCCCCTTTAGTGGAAAAAGCATTGGAATAACCCATACCACCATAACCCCATACGGATTAATCAGTGGGTGAGGAGAAAGGGTACTATGCCAAAGCGCAACAAAGGCAAGTAATGCTAAGTTGCAAAATAGGGCAAGAAAACGATAGCGCTTTGTTTCTGCGCTCATTTCAACTGAATCCATGTTAGTTTCCTGCTTAAAACTATAAAATATCTAAAACTTGTTCAGGTGGACGTCCTATTTTAGCTTGGTTGTTATGAACAACAATAGGGCGCTCAATCAGTTTTGCTGTTTGTGCCATCGCTTCAAATAATTGTTCGTCAGTAACAGAGCTATCATCTAGGCCTTGTTCTTTATATTCAGTCTCTTTAGTTCGCATCATGTTACGAACAGAGTTAAAACCCAGCTGAGAAAATAAAGTTTTTAATTCAGTAACACTAGGTGTTTCATCAAGATATTTTACAACGATAGGAGTAATCCCTTTTTCTTCTAATAGTGCCATAGTTTCACGGCTTTTTGAGCAACGAGGGTTGTGGTAAATTACAACAGACATACTTTTTCCTTTTTTAATTATAACGCGCTAAAACGTTCACGAGAGAGACGTAATTGATCAATTCTAGCGTCGTACCTTGCTTGATCTAAACTTCCATACTCAACCAATTGACTTGCTTGAGTGTAATTACTGAGGGCTTTATTCCACATGCCTTTGAGCGCATAGATTTCAGCCCTTGCTGCCAATTCTCCATCAGCGCTACCATTATCATGGTAAGCCTTAGATAATAACTGCCATCCCGTTGGGTCTTCAGGGTTATCATGCGTATAACGTTGTAAAATGCGAACGGCTTCGGCGGGTTTATTTGATTCAGACAAAGCATGAGCATAATTAATGGCGAGTACAGGGTTATTGGGTAATTGTACCAAGCCATTTTCTAATCGCGTCAGCGCTTGTTGATTCTTTTTGGTGTAAAGATCTAAATCGGTGGCAGCATCAATATAAAATGTATTAAGGGGATCATTCTTTAATAAGGTATCCATGAGAGGTTGCGCTTTATCGTACTGTTTTGAATCGATATAAACTAACGCTTTACCATAATTTAGAGCGTTTTTAATGTCACTATTATGCGTTTTTGACTTACGAGAAAACCAATCTAATGCGGCATTGCTATCAATTCCGGCAAATCGAGCGACAATACGTGAGCGAGCAAGGTGGTAACGTAGAGAGGTATTGACTCGACGCATTGGATATTGTTGAGCTCTTTCGCGACTATCCGTAATACGAGACGTTGGTAATGGATGGGTTAACAACATTGCAGGAGGAGTGCTTGCATAACGATATTGGTCTGCTAAGCGAGAGAAAAATCGAGGCATGGCAGCAACCTCAAATCCTGATTTTGCCAAAGTATCAATACCGAACCTATCTGCTTCTTTTTCATTACTTCGAGTGTAGTTTATTGAGCTTTGCATCGCTCCCGCTGTTGTAGCATGAATAGCTGCTATTCCGGCTTCTGGTGCAGCTATAGCCAATAACAATGATCCCACAAGAGCGGCGATAGTAGCGGGAGAACGTCTTGCTTGGTCTTCCATACTACGAGCTAAGTGACGTTGAGTTATATGAGCAATTTCATGAGCAACAACCGAGGCTAATTCACTTTCTGATTGTGCGTGTAAAAATAATCCAGAATGGAGAGCAACATAACCACCAAAAAAAGCAAAGGCGTTAATTTCTCGATTATTAATTAAGAAAAAATGGAAAGGTGTTTTCACATCACTAGCATTAGCAACCAAGCGATGACCAAGATCCTGAACATATTCTGCTAAAACTGGATCATTAATGACGGGTTGGCTTGCTCGAAGCATGCGCATATACGCATCACCATAAATTAATTCTTGGTCAATCGTTAACGTTGATGCGGCTGTTGTGCCGATATCAGGTAAATTTAAATCGTTATTTGCATAAGCTGGGAGGTTGCTTGTCAATAATGAGGTGATCAGTAAACAACTGGCCAGTCTTTTTAATTTGAACATGTCGTATTTACAAATCCTTTTTAATAACACTCTGTTTATCAAGAGCTCTGTTATAAAGAGATAATAACTCAATCTTGAATGATAAGAGTACCAAAATGAAAATAGGTTTCTTTTTTGTATGAATTATGTGATTTATACTCTTCCAATTGAAATCTATCATATCTACAGAGTTGCAGAATGGAAACCCGAACTTTAGATTTATCACACTACCGTTGCCCTATGTCGCTGCTTTTAGCGAAACGTACCACTCAATCTTTAGTGCAAAACGAGAAATTAGACATCAAAGTCGTCGACAAAACATCGTTAACCGATATCATAAAGTACTTTGATCACAATGCATTTGATATTCATGTAGAGCATGGGGAGTCATGTTCATTATTAACCGTTAATAAAAAGTAGAACTTAATATGTTAGATATGGTTACACAGTGGTATAAACGCCGCTTTTCAGATCCACACGCCGTTAGCCTAGTTGCCATTCTTATTGTTGGGTTTATTACGATTTACTTCTTTGGTCACTTAATTGCTCCATTACTAGTGGCTATTGTTTTAGCGTATTTACTAGAATGGCCAGTGGCTAAGCTCAGTAAGTTTGGGATACCAAGAACGCTTTCAGTTATGTTAGTTATTATTTTGTTTATTAGCGTAATGCTCATGGCTGTGTTTGGTCTAGTACCGACGATTTGGAATCAGGTCGGTAATTTGATTAATGATATGCCATCAATGTTTAATGGTTTACATCACTTCCTATCCAGTCTTCCTGAGCGTTATCCTGAATTAATTCAACCTCAATCAATTGATACCTTGTTAGAAACGCTACGCGGTAAAGCGCTTGGTATGGGGGAAAGCATGGTAAAAGGGTCACTTGCTTCATTGGTGAGTATAGCGGCTTTAGGTGTATATTTAATTTTGGTTCCATTACTGGTTTTCTTTTTATTAAAAGATAAAGAAGAAATGGTCAGTACAATGAGTAATCTTTTACCTAAGAACCGTCGTTTGGCGACTAAGGTCTGGATTGAAATGAACGAACAGATCAGTAACTATATTCGAGGCAAAGTCGTTGAGATATTGATTGTTGGTGGGGTGAGCTATATAACCTTCTTTATTATGGATTTACGTTATTCTTTACTATTAGCAGTAATGGTCGGTTTCTCAGTACTTATTCCGTATATTGGAGCCGCCGCCGTCACTGTACCTATTGCGATTGTCGCCTTGTTTCAATGGGGGTTAACGCCTGACTTTTATTGGCTAGTTTTAGCTTATGCAATCATTCAGGCTTTAGATGGTAATGTGTTAGTACCAGTACTCTTCTCTGAGGCGGTTAACCTTCATCCTGTGGCTATCATTGTGGCTGTCTTGGTCTTTGGTGGGCTATGGGGTTTCTGGGGAGTGTTCTTTGCAATTCCATTAGCGACGTTAGTTAAAGCAGTATGGAAAGCATTACCAGCCACTGAGATTTATCTAAAAGAAAACGCTTAGTGGTCTCGGTATAGTAAAGATAAACAATAAAAGGCGGGCTTTAGAATAAGCCCCGCCTTTATTTAAATACTGAACATTATTTCTCGTTTAAATAATCTAAAACGACTTCATGATGAGTTTTGGTTTTAAACTTATTGAATACGTGCTCGATAATACCTTCTTCATTTATCAGAAAACTAATACGATGTAGGCCATCGTATACTTTTCCCATGAATTTTTTTTCGCCCCAAACACCAAAAGCCTCTGCAGCAGCATGATCTTCATCAGATAACAGAGTGAAGTTTAATTCGTCACGTTCAATGAATTTACCTAAACGTTTAACTGCGTCAATGCTTACACCTAAAGTAACGACATTGTGAGCATCTAATTCAGCTTTAATGTCACGAAGACCTTGAGCTTGAACAGTACAACCAGGGGTCATGGCTTTTGGGTAAAAATAAAATAGAACTCTTTTACCTTTTAAATCAGATAGAGATACTGTGTCTCCATTTTGATCAAGAAGTGATACGTCTGGTGCAGGTGAGCCTGCTGCTAATGGCGTGATCATGATATTTCCTTTTGATTGTGCTTTTTTAATTCGTTTTATAAAAATTGATCTTACCGCTAACGCCTAATGTTGAGCATAAGGCTTCAAATTGCTCTTGGATCTCGATGATGTGGCATTCTTGAAAAATTTCGGCGGTAATTTGGATTTGGAAAGTATTTTGATTCTCTCCCTTTTTAAGGGTCTGAGCGCTGAGTGTTTTTAAATCAATATCTCGATTGGCTAAAAAATCAGTGAACTTCTCGGTTAAGCCTGGACGATCTTCTGATTCGATAAATGCATCAATAGTGTAAAAAATATCACGTTCTTGATGAGGAGAGGTGCGTTTCATCATGGTATTCAGATCGTGTTGTTGCCCAAGTAGAGGCAAGGTATTTTCAATTCGAGAAATCGCATTCGCTGTGCCAGACAACAACATGATTAATGTGAATTCACTACCAAATGAGGCGATACGACTATCGATGATATTACAGCTTGATTCGGTAACAAGGCGAGTCACCTTATTAGAGATTCCGGGTCTATCTGTACCGATAGCGGTAATTACAAGGTATTGAGACATAAAAAACTCGTTGTTGAAAAAGATAACCTAATACTAACACGCAAGTGATTGTGTGATAAGCAAGCAATAGTGAACATTCGTCAAAAAAAAGACTCTACAAAACGGTCTCTTATGTAATATCCTTGAGGAATATTGATTGAATGACTCTGCTTATTGCATAGAAGACGAAAACCATAGGCTTTATATATGGTCAAGGAAGATGACTCTTTGCAATGATATTAATGAATAACAGAGATCATTCGTACGTTCGGGCTAAGATAAAAGGGAGAAGGATATGTTCTCAGGTAGCATTGTCGCATTAGTAACACCACTCGATACCGATGGTGAAGTAGATTACACCAGCTTAAAAAACCTTGTTGATTACCATATTGATGCAGGCACAGATGGCATTGTTGCTGTTGGTACAACAGGCGAGTCAGCGACATTAAGTGTGGAAGAACATGTCAAGCTTGTAATGAAGACTCTAGAGTTTGCTGATGGCCGTATTCCTGTAATTGCAGGTACTGGGGCAAATGCAACTCATGAAGCCGTGACATTTAGTAAACTATTTAGAGATTCTGGTGTAGCAGGCTGTTTAAGCGTAACGCCATATTATAATAAGCCAACACAAGAAGGCTTATTTCAACACTATAAAGCCATTTCAGAATCAACTGATGTGCCTCAGATCCTTTATAATGTACCTGGTCGTACAGCGGTAGATTTATTACCAGAGACCGTTGCTCGATTATCTGAGTTTAAGAATATTGTCGCTTTAAAAGACGCAACGGCAGATTTAGATCGAATTGCCATTACTCGTGAACTTTGTGGTGAAAACTTAATCCAATTAAGTGGTGATGATGCCACAGCACTTGAGTTTGTAAAATTAGGTGGAAAAGGTGTTATCTCTGTAACATCAAATATAGCAGCAAAAGAGATGGCAACAATGTTTGCACTAGCTGCTCAAGGTAAATTTGAAGAAGCTGAAGTTATTAATCAGCGTTTAATGCCATTACATAACGATTTATTTGTAGAAGCAAACCCAATTCCTGTGAAATGGGCTACACATCGTTTAGGAATGATTACTCACCCAGATATTCGTTTACCATTAACCGAATTAAGCCACTCAGCACAACCTGTTGTTGAACAGGCTATGATTCGTGCCGGTGTGTTGAAGTAATAGGATTTATAATGAAAGTGAACACTCGCTTTGTTGTTGGATCATTGATGATTGCGGTTTTGTCAGCATGTTCAAGCAGTCCAACAGAGCGTCGCCAAGCTAAACAAGATTTTAAATATTTAGAAACTCAGCCATTAAAAGAATGGCAACAGCCTACTGAGGCAAAGCCTGAGTTTTATACTCAATATGATATTCCTAAAGGGGATTTCAGTGGTGGAGTAGGTAAAGAAGTGGATATTCGTCCTCCTCAACAAGTTTTAGAGTTAATCCCCGGAGCTCGTATTGAAGAGGTTAAGGGAGAAGTAACAGTATGGCTTGTTAAAGAAGGTGATGTCGATAAGCTTTGGCAAACCATGTTAACTTTAATTGAACAACGTAATCTTAGTTTATTAACGCAAACAGATTCTGAGTTAGAAACTGACTGGCTTAAATGGATTTCAGAAGATGAAGACAATGAGCTTGGTGCGCGTTATAAGATCTCAAGGTTGAGCCTGAATAACCGTTCTGGTTTCCAAATATCATTAATTGATTGGCAGGTTGATGGGAAGCAAACTGAAGTTACTCAAGCTAATAAGGCGCGTTACAACATTTTGATGACCAATTTAGTTACATCTGCTTATGATGCTCAATTACGTGAAGAAGCACGTATTCGTGCGGAAGAGTTAGTGAAACTAATCCCTATTTCTATGGGGCAAGATAGAAGTGGTCTTCCAGTTATTATTGCTCGTGCTCCGTATAATATATTTTGGGAACGTCTAGGTGAATTATTGCCAATGATGGGACTTGAAATAGAGGACAGAAACCGCTCTCAAGGTACGATCAAGGTGAAATATAAAGAACCTGATGATGAGTTTTGGCAAGAAATTGGAACAAAACCTCTTTCTTTTGAAGGCAGTACTTATAATCTATTATTGGGTGATTTAGGTAACCGTACATCTATTAATGTGACGGATGCAGGTGGTAAACCTGTAAATGAAGAGATCCTTGATTCTGTCGTTCCAGTATTGGCTGCGATTATTGATAAATCAAATAATATGCCTAAAGTAAAAACGACAGAAGAATAAGCGTTATTCAGAATATTGGATAAATAAGCAAAGGCGTTCATATTATTGAGCGTCTTTTTTTTCATCTTTTTTATCTAATATCTCATCATTTATTTTTTTCATTGTGCTATCGTTTTTATCTTGGTCAGGATCTTCTTGTGGAGCTATTGGTTTTTTAGGTTGACCAAATTTCATATTCGCAGTTGCTTTCAATGCAGCGAGATTACCTATTACTACACTTAAAACAATAGCAATGATGACCCAAGGGTTTGTTAACCATTCCATAGTTAGTCCTTATTAATATTCGTTATATAGCGAACAAATAATGTATCAATATGTTTAATGATAGTGTCCTTTCCTGCTAAATCGACCTCTTTCCAAGCATCGATCAGAATTTCTGGAGTCAATTTTGCCATTAACCCCGTACTTTTCTTTGTATGGCTGATATGCCAAGGCTCAACAGCAACTCCTTTTCGGTCTGTATTGTAAGGGAAAAAGAAACCATGATAAGAGGCATTATCTTTTAACCATAAGCTGAATTGAGCTTGATGTCCGGTATTGTATTCCCAAGGCTCAAGTTGCAGAGAGATCTCACTTGGAAGGGTATTGGAAGCATAAACATCAAGATCGGTCCCCCAATGATGGCGACTGGCACCGGGTAGAGCGGACCAACGCATAATCGCGTGGATCTTTTCTATTGCACTCATATTACTGGTATCAAGCGAGTGCCCGTCTTCCCCTAAAATGGGACGAGTACCATTAAATTTGTTATTCCAAATCATTAACTGGCGTTCAAAATCACGAAAACTACTGGCAATTGTGAGCGTAAAACCTGCCTCTAATGCCGCTTTTTCTAAAGATTTGAAAGATAAAATACAATCGTGGTGAAGTTGACGGTGTTCATTTACAAAAGAAAGGTGCAGGGTTGATAAACCGGTAAGTTCTTGATTATTCATAGAGTACCAAATAATGATAAGAGGAGTTACCCTCTTATCATATACCTAAATTGATTAGGCAAGTAAATTATTAAGTACTTCTTGATACATATCTGTCAGCTTTTCTAAATCATCTACTTTAACGCATTCATTTACTTTATGAATAGTTGCATTGACAGGCCCAAGCTCAATAACTTGAGATCCCATTTGTGCAATGAAGCGTCCATCAGAGGTGCCACCAGTGGTTAATAGTTGAGGTTTTTGCTGATTAACCGTATCAACAGCATCGACAACGGCAGTGAGTAGATCGCCAGTATCAGTTAAAAATGGTAGGCCATTAATGATCCAATCTAAGTCATACTCTAAATCGTGTTTATTTAATGTATCAATAACGCGCTGTTGTAAGCCTTCTACTGTTGATTCTGTACTAAAGCGAAAGTTAAACATTACTTCGAGATCGCCAGGGATCACATTTGACGCACCAGTACCGCCATTGATATTTGGTATTTGGAAGCTAGTTGGAGGGAAGTAATCATTGCCTTTATCCCATTCAGTCGTAGCTAATTCAGTTAATACTGGCATTGCTTGATGAATAGGGTTTCGAGCGATATGCGGATAAGCAACGTGACCTTGGATCCCTTTAACGGTTAGATTACCAGTTAGAGAGCCACGACGACCATTTTTTACAACATCACCCACATGATCTGTGCTTGATGGTTCACCAACAATACACATATCAATAATTTCATTACGCTCTTTTAGTGTATCAACAACACGAGTTGTCCCATTAATGAATGGACCTTCTTCATCGGATGTGATTAAAAAAGAAATCGAACCTTTATGATCTGGGTGTTCAGAAACAAAGCGCTCAACAGCAACAACCATACAAGCCAAAGAACCCTTCATATCAGCAGCACCACGAGCGTATAGCATGCCATCAATAATCGTTGGTTCAAATGGATTGGTATTCCAGTGATCTAATGAACCAGTTGGTACAACATCGGTATGGCCCGCAAAAGTAAATAAAGGTGCTTCAGTGCCACGGCGAGCCCAAAAGTTAGTGGTATCTTCAAATACCATTACTTCTATTGTAAAGCCAAGTGCTTCTAGTCGTTTTATCATAAGCTCTTGGCAACCAGCATCTTCAGGGGTAACGGACTGACGGCTTAATAAATCTTTGGCAAGCGCTAATGTTGGGGTGTCTGACATTATGTATTCCTTTACTTCTATTTAATGGTGTATCTAAATTAATGGGCTCGTTTAAACGTTAAAAAGCGCGTCATATTGAGCGGGTTTAAAACCTAAATGATATCGGTCATTTAAGATAAGAACGGGGCGTTTAATCATGGCAGGCATTTCTAGGAGTAATTCAATAGCACTCTCTTCATTTAAAGAGGCTTTTTGTTCGTCACTCAGCTGACGATAAGTGGTACCGCGTTTATTGACAACGTTCTCCCAGCCAAGGTGCTGAACAAAAGTGGTTACCATTGCTTTATCGATACCATCTGTACGGTAATCATGGTAAGTAAAAGTGATATCGTTTGCTGCAAACCATTTTTTACATTTCTTAATAGTATCGCAGTTTTTAATTCCGTAAATTACAGTCATGACTTTATTCATTCTTCATTATGTTATTAGTTATGGTCTATTTATAACGATTATTGAACAAATACGCCAGAGCTGTAGGCTATTTAGTATTCTATTGATTATTATTTGAAGTGACTCGTCTTTTTCTTCGCCAATATTTTTATCATTGCTGAGAAAATATACACTTTCAAAATAAGATAATTAATAGGAAAAATGATGGGAAATGCAGTAAAAGTTGGAGATATAGGGAGTGATCATGACGGTTTTCATCCTACACCTGTTCTTGCAGGATCTGGAACCGTGAACGTTGATGGGTTGCCTGCCGCAAGAGAAGGTGATCCTTTAGCACCGCATTCAAAACCAAACCATCCTCCTCATGCAAGAGCTATCTCTGCGGGTTCAGGATCCGTGTTTATTGATGGGAAAGCTGCAGCAAGAAGTGGAGATACGATTGATTGTGGTGGTATGGTTAAAGGTGGTGGGACTGTTAACATTGGGTGATTCAATACAAATCAGTAATGATAGTTATGAAAATTAATTACAAAAAATGCAAATATATGTGCTTATTGGCGGATTTGTAGGATTATTTTCGTAATTAGTTGATCAATCTCAACATCAAAAATACTGAATGATTAATAATTGTTGTTATTAAATCAGGAGGTATCAATGGAGTTGAATCCAGTGTTTGCCAGACGCTTATATTTGGCGTTATTGGTACATAATTTAGAAAGGCCAAATGTGCCTAAGCTTGTTGAACTAACAGGCTGGCCTCGTCGTACGATTCAAGATGTATTGAAAGCCTTACCTGGCATTGGTATTGAATTGATGTTCATTCAAGATGGACGTCGCCATAATGATGGGTATTATCGTCTATCAGATTGGGGACCTTATGATCCAGAGTGGGTGTGCTCACGAGAAAATGAAATTGCATCAACTTTGTATCATTAAGATAGTGATCTTAACAAGGATGATATTTGAATAAAAACGCCAACAAATCTGTTGGCGTTTTTGTTTCTATTTTTTCCTTAACCAAATCGGCAAAGGGGGTTATGGGCAATGATAGGCTGAACCCAATAAGGTGACAGAAGTATTAAAAGGCATGGGCGTTTGAACTACAACGGTATTCGCCTCTAACGCATAAGCTTCATTTTTCATGTCATTTACAGCCGATATCATTAACTCTTTGTTTGATATAAAAAAGAAAGTATACCAATGTCCTTCGCTGCCCGTTATTGTCCCTAATTGAGAGCAACCTTTTACGCTATCATCATTATAGTGGAGAGCGATAGTTGTTGAGTCTTTATCTAAGGGCTGCGTTGTTAATGCACAGCCACTTAATAAAAAGAGACTTAGAAAAGCGGTGAACAGGAGTTTTATCATTAAGAGTCCAAATAAATTAAAGTAGCTGCAACTCGTGATTTTACATTCAGTTTCTTTAATAAACTTTTCATATGAACTTTAACGGTAGCTTCAGAGATAAAGAGTTTGTCTGCAACTTGTTTGTTACGCATCCCTTTTGCTACATTTTGTAAGATCTCTAATTCACGAGCGGTTAGAGTTGCCAATTTATCATCGCCGTTATTTTCTTGTTCTAAACAGGCTTTTACTTGTTCAGAGTAAGCTTTCCCGCCTTTCATCGCTTCTTTTAATAATGAAATCAGCTCATCAGGCTCACTGTCTTTCAATAAGTAGCCATCAGCTCCGGCTTTAACTAAGGTTTTGATGTCTTGTTTATTGTCTGAAACCGTTAAGATAACGATTGGACAAGTCACACCTTCATTTCTTAAGGCATGAAGAGTATCTAAACCTGACATTCCTTTCATGTTTAAATCAAGTAAAACTAAATCAGGTTCATCTTGAGAGATTAGGGCAACGGCATCGGTACCATTACTAGCTTCACCTGTTAACGTAAATTCTTCCTCAAAAGAGAGCAGTTGACCAATACCACGACGCATTAACGGGTGATCATCAACGATTACAACATTCCACATAATTTGTACCTTCTTATTTTTTATTGGTTAAGTGGAAACGTAACGTTCACTGTACAACCGTGTTCTAATTCAGAGGATATAGATAAAGAGCCACGAACACAGGTAGCGCGCTCTTGCATTATTCTTAATCCATAATGATTTATTTTTTCTTGGCTAGGGTCAAATCCTACCCCATCGTCTTCAATGTTAATGTAGCCTTGCTCACCTTCTTGAAAACACGTAATGATAATATTATCAGCTTTTGAGTGTTTGATGGCATTTAATGTTGCTTCACGGATTAATTGTAATAAATGAACATGCTGCTGAGCATTTATTGGCAAAGATGGCAGTTCATTATTTACTCTAATGTTTATCTCGGTTTGTGCTGATAATGTGGTGGTTATTTCTTGTAAAGCCTCACCAAAATGGGCTTTATTAATCGTCAACCTAAAAGTATTAAGTAATTCTCTTAGTTGAGTATAGGCACTTTTAAGTCCTTCATCTAATTCTATTAATGTATTGCCTGTATTTTTGCAATCGCATTTCGACAGTTGACGTTTCAATAGGGTGGTTTGAATTTTTAAATAAGATAAAGATTGTGCGAGTGAGTCGTGTAATTCACGTGCAATGGCTGAACGCTCTTCTAAGAGAATTAATTGATGGGTTTGCTTTTGCGCTTGGTTATAAAACACACCACGAGCAAGAATGTTTGCGATATTTTTGATCAATTTTTGATCAGGGCAAGGAAGAGAAAATTGCCACAATAAATAGCCAAGTTGCTCTCCATCAATAGACAACTCTTGTAAGCTCCAGGGTGAGGAGTTTGATTCGCCGCTAGTAATTTCCCAATCTCCCCCTGATTCTTCTTCAACAATTAACCGAGCGCTGGTAATTCCTTCTATATTAACAAAGGTATCTAAAATGTTTTTAAATACTTGTTCGTCAAGTTGAGAAGCGGATAGTTGCTGAGAGCACTGATAGAGCGTTGTTAATGAGCGATTGGCTTGGCTCAGTTTTTTGGTTTTATCTTCGACTCTGCTTTCTAGCTCTTTATAACTAAGATCAACTTGCTTTGCCATATGATTGAATGAATCACTTAATAGACCTAGTTCATTATCACTTTGTAAATTAACCTGAACTGAGTAATTTCCATTAGTCATCGCTTTACTTGCAGCAACTAAATGATGAAGGGGGCTCACGATTTTTCGCTGTGTAAAAAAAATAATAAAAACACTTAAAAAGACGATTAACGATAAACCTAGTGCACCTATAAATGATAAAAGCTGTAATTTTCGTTCTGAGAATTCTTGAAGACGAAATACAAAACGATCTATTTCATCAACAAAATTAGAGACTTTATTAAGGTATACATGCTTATTATCACTAAGTAGAGATGGTTGTAGTGAATGCCACTGCAGTCGAATATCTTCGTAATAACCTTCAATGTCATCAGGCACAAACCATTGATCTAATGTTTTAAAAGAAGGGGATTCTATCGATTCAGAAAATTTTTCTAAATGCTCAACAAGCTTTGGAGAGTTTGTTTCAATATCAAAAGCCAATCGATAGCTTTGCATACGCAAAGACCCTGCAATATTTACAGCTTCGGCGTCTTTTAAACTAGAAGATAGCGTCATCAAAGCTAAGCTCGTCGTTACAATGGATATCATGACAATCCATAACATTACTTGAGCAATGGTTTTTGTTAAAATTGAGGTTCTGGTATGTTTCATATTTGTTATGTCTAGCCTATGATTAGTAAAAGGCAAATCAGACCTATTTTGTTGTTTTTATTTATTTTAAAAATTGATCTAGAACAAGTATACCCATTGTTTAACCATTATGAGGTATATCATTAAATATGACAAAACTTAATATGCCACATATAAAAATGTGAATAGGTGAAAGGAGATGTGAATAGATGAGTCAAGAAAATACAGTTGACCATTCTAAACGAGGTCTTTTTCGCCGCTTCTCTAATAAGAAAAAGATACATCCTTTAATACAGCAGCGGTTACCTTGGGTGAGCAACGAAGTAAATTTTGTTTCTCAATGTACTCAGTGTGAAAAGTGTATAACTGCCTGTGAAGAAAACATAATTGTTAAAGGTGATGGTGGTTTTCCCATTGTCGATTTTACAAAGGGAGAGTGTACCTTCTGTGAAGGATGTGCTCAGAGTTGCCCTGAAAACTTATTTGATTTAACTGTTGTTCCAGCTTTCTCTCATAAAGTATCTATAAATGAAAGTTGCTTAGCTAAACAATCGGTTGAATGTCGTAGTTGTAGCGATATGTGTGAAACACAAGCTATTCGTTTTCAATTGGTGCTGGGAAATGTCGCTCAGCCTCAACTTAACTTAGATGTGTGTAATGGTTGTGGGGGATGCGTTGACGCTTGTCCTACTTCTGCTATTAACATGAGACTGGAAGAGCAAAAATAATGTTAGAAAATTTGCCTGAAAATGAAGTTCATATTTCAAGTTTAGTCGTTCATGTTAAACCTGAATTTTTAGAACAAACAAAAGAAAAAATATTGGCACTACCGAATACAGAGATCCATGGAGAAAGTGAAGAGGGCAAATTGATTGTTGTTCTTGAAACGGAAAACCAAGGATACATCACAGATTCAATAGATAAAATAAATGACTTCGAAGGAATTCTAAATGTCGCTTTAGTTTTCCACCAAATCGAGCACTTTGATTCGCAATGTGAGGATGAATCATGAAAATGACAAGACGTGCGTTTGTTAAAGCAAACGCCGCAGCATCAGCTGCAGCTGTAGCGGGTATTACTTTACCAGCATCAGCAACTAATTTAATCGTTAGTTCTGACCAAACAAAAATTAAATGGGATAAAGCGCCTTGTCGTTTTTGTGGTACTGGTTGTTCTGTACTTGTGGGTACTCAAAACGGTCGTGTTGTTGCGACTCAAGGTGATCCAGAAGCGCCAGTAAACAAAGGTCTTAACTGTATTAAAGGTTACTTCCTATCTAAAATCATGTACGGAAAAGATCGTCTTCAAACGCCAATGCTGCGTATGACTGATGGCCAATATGATAAAGAAGGTGATTTTGCTCCTGTTTCTTGGGACGTAGCTTTTGACACCATGGCTGAGAAGTGGAAAGCCGCTCTGAAAAAACACGGTCCAACAGGTGTTGGTATGTTTGGTTCAGGTCAGTGGACAGTAATGGAAGGCTACGCAGCCGTTAAATTGATGAAAGCGGGTTTCCGTTCAAATAACATAGATCCAAATGCTCGTCACTGTATGGCTTCTGCGGTAGGTGCGTTTATGCGTACATTCGGTATCGATGAACCAATGGGTTGTTACGATGACTTTGAACACGCAGACTCATTTGTACTGTGGGGTTCAAACATGGCAGAAATGCACCCAGTATTATGGACTCGTATTTCTGATCGTCGTTTAAGTAACCCACACGTTAAAGTTAACGTGTTATCTACTTACTACCACCGTTCATTTGAGTTAGCAGATAAAGGGTACATTTTTGAACCTCAATCTGATCTTGCTATTGCTAACTTCATTGCTAACTACATCATTCAAAACGATGCAGTAAACTGGGATTTCGTAAATAAGCACACGAACTTCAAGCAAGCAACGACAGACATCGGTTATGGTCTCCGTGATACTGATCCGCTACAAATGAAAGCGGAAAACCCTAACTCTGGAGCGATGAGCTCAATCAGTTTTGAGGAATATAAAGCATCAGTTGCACCATACACAGCAGAAAAAGCATCTGAAATGTCAGGTGTATCAGAAGAAGATCTGATCACATTAGCTAAGCAATACGCTGATCCAAAAACGAAAGTAATGTCTTTATGGACAATGGGTATGAACCAGCACACTCGTGGTGTTTGGATGAACAGCCTTGTTTATAACATTCACTTGCTAACGGGTAAAATTTCAACGCCTGGTAATAGCCCATTCTCATTGACTGGTCAACCTTCAGCATGTGGTACTGCTCGTGAAGTAGGTACGTTCTCACACCGTTTACCTGCGGATATGGTTGTTAAGAATCCTAAACATCGTGCAATCGCTGAAAATATTTGGAAATTGCCAGAAGGCACTCTAAATGGCAAGCCTGGCGCACACGCTGTTGTTCAAGATCGCATGCTTAAAGACGGTAAGATTAATGCTTACTGGGTAATGTGTAATAACAACATGCAAGCGGGTCCAAACATTAATACTGAGCGTTTACCTGGTTACCGCAATCCAGAAAACTTCATTGTATGTTCTGACCCATACCCAACAGCAACAGCTCAAGCATCGGATCTAATTCTTCCTACAGCAATGTGGGTAGAAAAAGAAGGTGCTTACGGTAATGCTGAGCGTCGTACTCAAGCTTGGTACCAACAAGTACAAGCAAAAGGCGAAGCGAAATCTGATTTATGGCAAATCATGGAATTCTCAAAACGCTTCACAGTAGAAGAAGTGTGGGGTGAAGAGTTACTAGCTAAAGCACCTGAATTCCGCGGTAAAACCATGTATGACGTGCTTTACAAAAATGGCAATGTTGATGCGTTCCCATTATCTGAAGCTCAAGAGCTAAACGATGATGCGAAAGCTCAAGGTTTCTATGTTCAAAAAGGCCTATTTGAAGAATACGCAGCATTTGGTCGTGACCATGGTCATGATTTAGCACCATACGATACTTATCATAAAGTACGCGGTCTACGTTGGCCTGTCGTTGATGGTAAAGAAACGTTGTGGCGCTTTAAAGAAGGTTCAGATCCATATGCGAAAAAAGGTTCTGGCTGGGACTTCTATGGTAAACCAGATGGTAAAGCGTTAATTATCTCTGCACCATATGAAGCGCCACCAGAAGTTCCTGGTGATGAGTTTGATATGTGGTTATGTACTGGTCGTGTTCTTGAGCATTGGCATACAGGTACTATGACTCGTCGTGTTCCTGAACTTTATAAAGCGGTTCCTGATGCGCTTTGTTATATCCATCCAGCAGATGCAAAAAAACGTAACCTACGTCGTGGAGATGAAGTACTTATCTCAAACAAACGTGGTGAAGTTCGCGTTCGTGTTGAAACTCGTGGTCGTAACCGTCCGCCAGAAGGATTAGTATTTGTTCCATTCTTTGATGCTCGCATCTTAATTAACAAGTTGATTTTGGATGCTACCGATCCTCTGTCTAAACAGACAGATTATAAGAAGTGCCCAGTTAAGATCACTAAAATTGCTTAATTAATAATAGATAGGTTACTGGCTAAGCGAGTAACCTATTTCAAAGAGTTTGCCTTAAGGCGGAGAAATTAGAATGAAAAAATTCATTATAGCGCTAATGTCAGCAGGGTTACTGTTTGCTGGCGCAGTACAAGCGGAAACAGAACAATCTGCAGAATTGAATAACCCAGGTGGTATTGGTGGTGTTGAATCATTACGCGGTGCATCAGAATTAGAAGCAACACGTGCAGCGGATGATTTTAAACGTTTTCCTCGTGATCACGCATTAGATAGTGATTATGTTTATCAGCCGCCATTAGTACCTCATACAATTCGTAACTATGAAGTGTCATTAAACGCAAACAAGTGTTTATCTTGTCATAGTTGGAAAAATGCAAAAGAAATGGGTGCGACTAAGATCAGTGTAACTCACTATGTAAACCGTGAAGATGCTGTGCTTTCAGATGTATCACCTCGTCGCTACTTCTGTCTACAATGTCACGTGCCTCAAGCTGATGCAAAACCATTAGTTGAGAATGAATTTGAACGTGTGGACTCATTGCGCTAGTTGATAGGCAATACCGTTAAGAGAGGCTATACATGAAATTTTTAAAAGCATTTTGGAAGCGTTTTTCTTCCCCAAGTAAAGCTGCAGTAGGCGTTGTTCTATTTATGGGTTTTATTGGTGGCTTACTTTTCTGGGGCGCATTTAACACCGGTATGGAAGCAACTAATACAGAAGAGTTCTGTTCTGGTTGTCACGCTCCTATTGTTAAAGAGATCCAAGAGACAATTCACTACTCTAACCGTTCTGGTGTACGTGCTATCTGTTCTGATTGCCACGTTCCTCATAACTGGACTGATAAAATTGTACGCAAGGTTCAAGCATCTAAAGAGCTGTATGCACATTTTATTGCTAAAACCATTGATACTGAAGAGAAATTCAAAGAGCGTCGCGCGCATCTAGCTGAGCGTGAATGGCATCGAATGAAGAGTAATAATTCTCAAGAGTGTCGTAACTGCCATGAATTTAATTTTATGGATTTCTCAGAGCAAGGCCCACGTAGTGCTAAGCAACACTCAACGGCATTAGCATCAGGAGAGAAAACCTGTGTTGATTGTCATAAAGGTATTGCACATAAACTGCCTGACATGTCTGGCATTGAAGGTTGGTAAGGAGATAACATGAGTACATTAGAATCTGTTATTTGGCATACATTGGGTTATATCGCAATGCCTAGTATTATCCTTGGTGGATTTGCGGTAGTTGCTGCATTATCTATTTGGATGCTGTCGCTAAAAACAGATAAAGAATAGATAACTTAGCTTAACCTGAGTTAGGCCATAAAAAGAGATGAACTGTAACTGTTCATCTCTTTTTTTATATCTATTGTTTGTTAATGTAGAAGTGAAGAAGTTTAGAACCCTAAAACAGTGTAATAAATAAAGGCAGCCCAGCTTATTGCTAGTAAAATCCATGGTAAGTTTTTACTTGATTCTTTTTCTATATGCTCTTGTTGTGCTTGCTTATCAGTAATGTCAGAAGAGTGCGTTTCATGCTGTTTTTGGCGTTGTGTTTTTTTCTTTTGTTTATCTGCTTGCCTTGCCTTTTCTTTTTGCTGTTTTTTATAAAGGGTAATACCTTTTTCGATCCCTTGTGCTATTAACTTAGTTTGTTCTTTTGTTTGTGCTGGTTTTTGTGTAGCTTTAGCTATCTTCATCGCTTCTTGTTGAGACTCTATTGAAGGAGTACTTTTTACTTTGTTTTGATTTCTCATAGTCTATTCTTAAGTTTTCATATTTGAGTTTATCTTTATATATCATTGAAAGTTAAACGATACAAAGTGTGACGGTAATATAGATTTTGATCTCTGAAGTGTATCTAGCTCAAAGTTTTTATTTTATTCAATCGTTATTTTTAATCATTTCAGTAATCTGGACAAGTCTACTGGAATCATTATTAACTAATTTTAGAGCGATTCATTTAAATTTGTTTCGTTAATTAAAGGTAGGTAATGCTGTATTCATTTGATGCGTATGATCAACATGGCTGGTTAAAACCGCCAATGTGGTTGTGGTTTGGTTGGGCAATATTGATTCGTTCTGTGGTTGTTTTTGTTATGGCAGGTGCAAGTCGTGAACAAGGCACTGATTTACTCGCTCTGTTTTATCCAAGCCATACGCATTTTTACACGAGTTTATTTTTAAGTTTACCCATTGTATTTTATATGTGGTTAAGCAGTTTTAAAAAGCCCACAAGACCTTTTATGCTGACACTTTGGAAGCAAGGTCGGTGGCTAACCATTATGATGGTATTAATTGACCTCACAATGTTAATTCAGTCGGTTATTATTAATCGTGGAGAGTTTCAGCCAGGAAGTGCAATCATCATTCTTCTTCTGAGCTGGTTTTTAATATTTTTATTACGCAGTAAAAGAATAAAAATATGCTTTAGTCTGACTTAAAAGGGGGCAGGCAATGGATTTATCAACAAGTGCATTACTATTTAGTGCATTATTAAGCCCGCTAGCAATGGCGGATTGGCAGCTAGATTTAGGGTTAGAGATTAGCCGCCCTAATTTACAACATGTAACTAATTCATCAGCATCATTAGTCTTGGGTGAAGAAACATTAGTTTTTAACTCAGTGGATAGACAGTCCCAAGTGCAAGCGTGGGCAGAGTTAAAAAATATTGATGCCGAAAATGTAGAAATAGCTTTTCGTGTTACCGAAGATGAAGGAGAGGGAAATATTAGAACACTATGTGCACCAACGATTATTACTAAACTAAATAATCTAGAGTCATACATGGTCTCTGACTCATCAGTAAATGAAACAGTAAAGCTTTCTGTTGAGGTTATTTCTTCGTAAACCGTTATTTATTATCAAACAATCTTATGTTTTATTGCATATAATGAACTCAGTTAATCCAATCTAGGAAAGGAACTGAGTTCATGTCTTACACTCCTCAAACCGCATTACTGCCAGAACCTGATCGCTTTGCATTATACGTAACGATAAATATCAACAGTAATCCTCAGCTTGTTCTTGAGCAGTTACAGTCGCTACCATCTTTAATCTCTGAATTAAACCAAGAGCAATCAGACGCAAATTTAAGCAGTGCAATCTCTTTTGGCGCAGACTTCTGGTCTACATTATCTGCCCCTATGCCTTCTGAATTGGCTAAATTTAAGCCATTGGGTAAAGATGACATTATTGCTCCAGCAACTCATGGTGATGTATTAATTCATATTCACTCGAATCGTCATGATTTACACTTTTATATTTTACGTAAATTGATGAATGTGATTTCTGATCATGTTGAAATCAAAGAAGAAGTGTCTGGTTATCGTTTCTTAGATTCTCGTGATATGACCGATTTTATTGATGGGACAGAAAACCCAAAAAATGAAGCGCGTGCAGAAGTAGCATTAATTGCAGAGGGTGAATTTGCGGGCGGCAGTTACATGATGTGTCAACGTTTTGTGCATAAGCTCCCTGCATGGAATCGTTTATCAGTATCAGCACAAGAAAAAGTTATTGGTCGTACTAAGCCTGATTCAATAGAGCTAGAGGACGTTCCTGCGGCTTCTCACGTAGGCCGAGTAGATATTAAAGAAAATGGTAAAGGCGTTAAGATCCTGCGTCACAGCTTGCCATATGGCTCTGTATCTGGCGATCACGGCTTACTATTCATCGCATACTGCCATTCTGTACATAATTTCCAGATTATGTTGGATAGCATGTATGGTGAAATCGATGGTAAAACAGACCAGCTATTGCGTTTTACTGATGCTGTTACTGGTGGCTATTTCTTCGCGCCATCACAAGAAATGTTTGCTGAACTAAAAGTAAAATAATTCGGTTCTAAAGCTAAAGTAGGTACCATTAGAAATAATGGTATTTGCTTAATGCCAATGTGATTATTTATGTTAGAACAGATACAAAAAGGCCGCTGTTTTCTCTTAGAGAGAACAGCGGCCTTTTTAATGTCTTGTGTAAACTAATACCAATTCTCTTAATTATCTGACCATTATTACTGGTTAAATCACTTAATAGTTGCGTTAAAAATTATTATTGTAGAATAACTACTTATAAGAATTTTCGCCTTACTCTTAAGTGATTTTCCTGCGTAATAAATAGAACATCTAATTAGTTACATTGGTATAAATCAATCGATTAGAAAGATTATTTAGTTACTTTAAGAACTGGAGATTCACCAACAGTAACAGCACCAGAAAGCTTAGTAAGCTCTTTGATCTCGTCCATGTTAGAGATAACAACAGGAGTTAGAGTCGATTTAGCGTGCTCTTCTAGGTACGCAAGATCGAATTCGATTACTGTGTCGCCAGCTTTAACTTCTTGGCCTTCTTCAGCGATACGAGTAAAGCCTTGACCTTTAAGTTCAACAGTATCGATACCGAAGTGAACGAAAAGCTCGATGCCATCGTTAGATTCGATAGAGAAAGCGTGGTTAGTTTCGAAGATTTTACCGATTGTACCGTTTACTGGAGCAACCATTTTGTTGCCCGCAGGTTTGATAGCAATACCGTCACCAACGATTTTTTCAGCGAATACTACGTCTGGCACATCTTCGATGTTTACAATTTCACCAGAAAGAGGTGCGATGATGTCGATAGCACCAGCGTCAGCGCTTTCAGAAGAAAATGCGCTTTTAATTTTGTCAAACAGACCCATTGTGTAGCTCCCTAAAGTTTATATTAAATAGCCACTAAAACTTAGTGGCTATATTTAATTCTTTGCAACTATACTATTACTTAGTATTTTCTGCGATAAATTTTTCAACGTGTGCTTCAATTTCTGCTGCTGTAGGCATTTGAAGTGCTTCATCTGCCATTGCTTTTACTGCTGCAAAGTTTGTGTTACGAACGATTTTCTTAACAAGAGGGATAGAAATACCACTCATGCTGAATTCGTCTAAACCCATACCTAGAAGAAGTAAGCTTGCACGTTCATCACCCGCTAGCTCGCCACACATACCTGTCCACTTGCCTTCTTTGTGAGAAGCGTCGATTACTTGCTTAATTACAAGCAGAACCGCTGGAGATAGTGGGTTGTATAGGTGAGAAATCATTTCGTTACCACGGTCAACAGCAAGAGTATATTGTGTTAAATCGTTAGTACCGATAGAGAAGAAGCTAACTTCTTTCGCTAAGTGGTGTGCAATTGCAGCAGCTGCTGGCGTTTCAACCATTACACCGATTTCGATGCTTTCGTCAAATGCTAGGCCTTCAGCTCGAAGTTCTACTTTGTATTCTTCGATTGCTTTTTTCAGCTCACGGATTTCTTCAACAGAAATGATCATTGGGAACATGATACGCAGTTTACCGTGTGCAGATGCACGTAAAATACCACGTAATTGGTCACGTAGAATTTCACGACGGTCTAAACTGATACGGATTGCACGCCATCCTAAGAATGGGTTCATCTCTTCAGGAAGATCCATGTATGGTAGATCTTTATCACCACCGATATCCATAGTACGGATGATCACTGGCTCACCATGCATCGCTTCTGCTACTTCTTTATAAGCAACATATTGCTCTTCTTCAGTAGGAAGTGCATCACGATCCATGAATAGGAATTCTGTACGATACAGACCAACACCTTCACCGCCGTTACGGATAATACCTTCACAGTCTTTAACTGTACCGATGTTACCGCAAACTTCAACTTGGTGGCCATCAAGAGTGATAGCTGGTAGGTCTTTTAGTTTTGCTAGCTCTTCTTTTTCAGCAATTTGTGCGTCACGAATTTGCTTAGCTTCTGCTAGTTCTGCTTCTGATGGGTTGATAACAATTTTGTTGTTAACCGCATCAAGAATCAGCATGTCGCCGTTTTTCACTTGCTTAGTGATATCGTTAGTACCAACGATAGCAGGAAGTTCAAGAGAACGCGCCATGATAGAAGTGTGAGAAGTACGACCGCCGATGTCACAAGCAAAACCAAGAACGTAGTCTAGGTTGATTTGCGCTGTTTCAGAAGGCGTTAAATCGTTAGCAACTAGGATAACTTCTTCACTGATATTACTTAGTGAAACAATGTTGATGCCTAGTGCATTTTTAACAAAGCGGCTACCGATATCACGGATATCTGTAGCACGCTCTTTTAAATAATCATCATCTAAAGATTCAAGAGCACAAGCTTGTTCTTCAATTACAGAGTAAATTGCAAAATCAGCAGCAAGCTTGTCATCTTTGATAAGTGCTAAGATTTCTTCTTCTAGCTCTTCATCTTCAAGAAGCATAATATGCCCCTCAAAAATAGCTTCTTTTTCTTCGCCGAATGTTGCTAGCGCTTTCGCTTTAACCGCTTCTAATTGCTCAGAAGACTTAGCTCTAGCGTCAAAGAAACATTTAACTTCTGCTTCTACTTGAGATTCAGAGATTGGAGTTTTGTTTAGGACAATTTCATCTTCCTGAAGTAATAATGCTTTACCAAAAGCAATACCTGGAGATGCTAGAATGCCTGAAATCATAGCTTTACCTTAACATTGATCAAATTAGAGAATGAGAATAATAAAGAAAAAGCTGATTAGTGCAGCTCATCCATTAGTTTAACTAGGTGGTCTACTGCAGCTTTCTCTTGAGCGCCTTCAGCAGAGATAGTTACGTTAGTACCTTTAGTTAGACCTAAAGTTTGAAGTTTGAAAAGGCTAGTAGCACTTGCACTTTTACCGTTAGAAGTAACAGTGATTTTTGCATCAAAACCTTTCGCTTCTTTAACGAACTGAGCCGCTGGACGAGTGTGAAGGCCGTTTTCTGCAGTGATTACTACGTCTTGTGAATACATTGTGTATACCCCGATTTATATTTTATGTTGAATTAATGTCGTTAACCAATTCGGTTTGTCGATGTACTTTCGCATATCGTAGACTCAGAAACAATCTATCTTAAACTAAATTAGTTAACGACAGTAATTTATACAATTGTTCTTATTTTGTAATATTACATTTGTTTAACTGTCTTACTTTATCAAGGATTGTAATTATTTTACACCTAAAAATAAAGTGACTTGATTATTACTAAGGAGACAAATGAAATCAACAAAAAAACCCCATATGGGGCTTTTTTGGAAGAAATATTGATTTGAACACATAGAATTTGAGGGATTATTGTTCGTTTTCTTGTTCTGTAAACAAACCAGCAAATAACGCAGTACTTAAATAACGCTCACCAGAACTAGGTAAAATCACAACAATTTGCTTACCTTCGAACTCAGGAAGTTCTGCAATACGATTTGCAGCAACTACTGCAGCACCTGAAGAAATGCCCGCTAAAATGCCTTCTTCTTCCATTAAACGTCGTGCCATTTCAATAGCATCCTCAGAAGTAACAGCCTCAACACGGTCGATTAATGTAAGGTCTAAATTTCCAGGAATAAAACCAGCACCAATGCCTTGGATCTTATGTGGGGCAGGTTTGATTTCTTCACCGGCAAGAGCTTGAGCAATAACTGGAGATTCAGCAGGTTCTACCGCGACTGAAAGTACAGCTTTATTTTGTGTATGTTTTAGGTAACGGCTTGTTCCTGTTAATGTGCCACCAGTGCCAACACCTGCTACGAATACATCAATGTTACCTTCTGTTGCTTCCCAAATTTCAGGTCCCGTAGTTTTTTCGTGAATCTCAGGGTTTGCAGGGTTATTAAACTGTTGAAGAAGTAAGTATTTGCTTGGATCGCTTGCAACAATCTCTTCCGCTTTTGCTATCGCGCCACCCATGCCTTTAGGTGCTTCTGTTAATACTAGGTTTGCGCCTAGTGCTTTAAGAAGTTTACGACGTTCAAGGCTCATAGATGCAGGCATTGTTAGTGTCAGTTTATAACCACGAGCAGCCGCAACAAAAGCAAGGGCTACACCAGTATTACCTGATGTTGGTTCTACTAGTTCAATGCCTTCTTTTAACGTTCCTGCTTTTTCTGCTTCCCAGATCATGTTTGCACCAATACGGCACTTAACACTGAAGCTTGGGTTACGGGCTTCGACTTTTGCTAAAACGTTACCTTTACTTACGCGGTTCAGACGTACAAGAGGAGTATTGCCAATAGTTTGAGAATTATCTTCGTAAATCTTTGTCATGATCTGTTCCTTCATTTCACGTAGCGCGTGATTTAATAATTAAATAAATATTTTGGTAACTCATTTTGAGTAACTCGACCTACTTAGAATACGAAGAGTTTCTCAAATGAGAAAGGATCAAAAGGTTATAAGTTATGGATTAACGGTTTGTATGTGTATCACGGTAAATATCAACCCACATAGCGGTTGCTCCGCAAACTGCGATAGGCATAACAAATAGATTTAAAATTGGAGTCATGGTAAATAAGGTAACCAATGAACCAAAAGATAAGCATTTACCACGTTTTGTTTTTAAGTCATCTCGCATGGTTTCAAAAGGGACTTTATGATTATCAAACGGATAGTCGCAATATTGAATGGCCATCATCCAAGCGGTAAATAAGAACCATAAAACCGGAGCAATGCTTTGTCCAATAGCTGGAATAAAGAACAGAATAAATAACCCTAGAGCCTTGGGTAAGTAGTACTTTAGTTTTTGCCATTCACGTTTAAAAATACGAGGAAAATCTTTAAGAGCATCGAGTACGCCACCGCTTGGTGCTGGTTGGTTTGTTAGCTTTGCTTCAAGATGTTCAGCAAGTAACCCGTTAAAAGGTGCTGCAATCCAGTTGGCTATAGTACTAAAAAAATAAGAGAAGACCGCAAGAATGCTAATAACGATTAATGGCCATAATAGATAAGAAAGCCAATCTAACCAGCTTGGGATCTGCTCTAAGATTTGCTCAATCCAACCACCAATTTGATTAAATAGATAAAAAAATGATCCTCCTAGTAAAAGAAAGTTGATTAATAGAGGTATAAAGACAAAGCGGCGGATACCGGGTGTCATAGCTAACGAAATACCTTGTAAAAAGTATTGCACGCCAGACTGAGTTTGTTTAAATGAATTCATAATTTAATAGTACAGTTTATATATTATGCATTTACTATACTCAAAAATGACTACAAATAAATGATATTACAGAAAATAAAATGGCTCTAAATCGTTCAAATGTAAGATTTATGTCACCACTTTCATTTTGTTATTCAACAATGGGGTCATTATTTGGTACATTAGCAATAAGTAGTGGTAGATTAACAGTTATAGTTAAACTACCTTAATAGTAGTTGGTATAGATATCTCTTTTATCATATGGATTTAAAGAGAATTAAATAAAGCAGAAGAGCAGAGAGTTAGCGATGCAGGAATTGCGATTAGTGTTGATACTTGTTGGAGCATTAGCCATTGCGGCGTTATTGTTTCATGGCTTATGGACAAGTCGAAAAGAAACGAATTCAAAATTTGGGAAAAAAGTAGACATAGATTTTGATTCTGATGAGGACCAACCAACTCCTATGCGTGGTTTTGATCAGCCTAATGAAAATATAGAAATTACAAAAGAGAGAAAAGAACCGGGATTTGCTCGAGAAGAAGCTGCTTTTTCAAATGATCCTTTATTTGACTCAGAAGCATCAACTATGTCATCGAAAGCTCAAGATCCTTTGTCTCAACCTCAAAATCATGTTACTCATCAAGATGAACCACAAGAATTGATAAACGAGCCAACTATTTCTTTTTCTGCTTTAGACAACGAAGAAACAGTAACAGTAGATACGCAAGAAACAGTGCCAGAGGCTCAAGAGGCATTTGTTTTAGATGAACCAATAGTAGAAGAAGAACCAGAACCTCAGGAAGATGTCATTGTTATCAATGTTCATGGTATGGGAAGTGAACGCTTTTCTGGTAATCGCCTTTTTAATAGCCTAGAACAAAATGGTTTAGTGTTTGGTGATATGGGTATTTATCATCGTCATTCAGACTTATCAGGCTCAGGAAAAATATTATTTAGTGTTGCAAATATGGTCGCACCTGGGCATTTTCAATTTCCTGACGGTGAAGATTTTTCGACTCCGGGTATTTCTTTCTTTTTACCTTTGCCTTGCCACGGCCAAGCAGAGCATAATTTTAAATTAATGCTACAAACTGCTCAATTAGTAAGCTCTGAGCTTGGTGGTAATATTTTAGATGAGAAACGCGCTATGCTGACACCAAATAAAATTGATGAATATAAGCAGCGAGCAAAAGTTTTTTGCCGTAAATAGATTATCTACTATAGAATTAGTATTAATGAGAAAGGCTCTTTTTGAGCCTTTTTTTTATTTTTAGAAAACAGAACAAGAAGTTGATGAATCATGAGTATTGAACAGACCTTAGATGAGCTAAAACAACAACTGAATTACCACGCTTATCGTTATTATGTAGAAGATAGCCCTGAGTTACCTGATGCAGAATATGACCGCATGATGCAGCAATTGCTATCTATAGAGTCTGAACATCCAGAGTTAGTGAGCGTTGACTCACCTAGTCAACGTGTGGGTGGTGAGGCGTTGGATGGTTTTACTCAAGTTCAGCATGAGATCCCAATGCTTTCTCTTGATAATGCGTTTAGTGACGAAGAGTTAGAAGCCTTTGAAAAAAGAATGAACGATCGTCTTATTGCTAAACCTGTTTCTCTATTTTGTTGCGAACCTAAGTTGGATGGTCTTGCCGTTAGCCTGCTTTATGTGAATGGTAAATTAGTGCAAGCAGGAACTCGTGGTGATGGTTCAACCGGAGAGAATATTACTGAAAACGTAAGAACGATTCGTTGTATTCCATTAACACTACAAGGTGAAGGTTGGCCAACACGATTAGAAGTACGTGGTGAAGTCTTTATGCCAAAGGCGGGCTTTGATACTTTAAATGAGAGAGCATTAAAGCGTGCTGAAAAACCTTTTGCTAATCCTAGAAATGCCGCCGCAGGCAGTTTGCGTCAATTAGATTCAAAGATCACAGCAACACGCCCACTGAGTTTTTATGCTTATAGCGTTGGTGTGATTGATGGTGGTGAATTAGAAAAAAGTCACTGTCAGCGTTTTGTTCAGCTTAAAGGCTGGGGCTTACCTATGTGTGAAGAAACTAAGCAATGTAGCTCTTTAACAGAAGTAAAAGCCTACTATAAAGACATTCTTGAGCGTCGAGATGCATTGAAATATGAAATCGACGGAGTTGTGATTAAAGTTGATGATATTGAACTTCAAGAACAATTAGGCTTTGTAGCTAGAGCGCCACGCTGGGCGATTGCTTATAAATTTCCAGCACAAGAAGAGCTGACAGTTCTTAATGATGTCGAGTTTCAAGTCGGACGTACCGGAGCAATTACTCCTGTTGCTAAACTTGAACCTGTATTCGTAGGTGGCGTCACCGTAAGTAACGCAACATTACATAATGCCGATGAAATCGCACGTTTAGGCGTCCATATTGGCGATACTGTGATTATTCGTCGTGCGGGGGATGTGATCCCACAAATTGTTTCGGTTGTCGAAGCTCGTCGTCCAGAAGACAGTAAAGCTATTATTTATCCTACAACTTGCCCTGCTTGTGATTCTAAGCTTGAAAGAGTAGAAGGTGAGGTGGTAACACGTTGTGGCGCAGGTTTAGTATGTCCCGCTCAACGAAAAGAAGCACTAAAGCATTTTGTTTCTCGTAAAGCACTTGATGTCGATGGTTTAGGTGACAAGGTAGTTGAGCAGTTAGTCGACAAAGAAATGGTCGAAACCCCCGCTGATTTATTTAAGTTATCAGCAGGTGTATTAACGGTATTAGAGCGAATGGGACCTAAATCAGCTCAGAATGTGGTTGATGCACTAAACAAAGCCAAAGCAACGACCTTACCTCGATTTTTATATTCTCTAGGTATCAGAGAAGTAGGCGAAGCTACTGCAGCCAACTTAGCTTTGCACTTTTCTACATTAGAAGCGGTTCAGGCGGCGACTCTTGAGCAGTTAATAGAAGTCAGTGATGTCGGTGATATCGTTGCCAAACATGTTTTAAACTTCTTTGCTGAACCGCATAACCAAGCCGTAATTACCGATTTACAAGTTATGGGTATTCACTGGCCAGAAATTCAAGCTCTTGATGAATCAATACCGCAACCATTAGCAGGCAAAGTGGTGGTTCTTACTGGAACACTTCATAAACTTAAACGTAATGAAGCCAAAGCAGCCTTACAAGAGTTAGGAGCAAAGGTAACCGGAAGTGTATCTAAAAAGACTGATATTCTTTTTGCTGGTGAGGCGGCAGGATCTAAGTTAGCAAAAGCAGAAGAGCTCGGAATAGAAGTGATGAATGAAGAGCAATTGATAATGCTGATTAACTAATTAGTTAATGTATTTTTTAATAAAATAGTAAAGGAGCTGAGAGCTCCTTTTTTTACATCTGTAATTAATAGTGTCTTTTTTATCAGTATTATTAATAAAATCATTTTTTATATCTAAAAAATAACAGTGTTAATATTTTCTAATTTCATCTGTAGTTGTGAGATCTCAGTCGCATTCCCCTTTTTTTTTATATTTATAACCTTATGTTTTATATAGATAATAGGTTTTTTTATAATATTTGATCTTTGTAATTTGATCTTAATCACTAATGCGAAAAAAGTTTGCAGTGAGTCATATTTTTTTTATTGGAAATTAAGTTTTTGTTTTATGTTTTTTTTGAACGGTTTAGTATTTACTCCATGGATGCACAAGGTGTATGCAGGAAAAATATAAGGTAATAACAATTTTTAAATTTTCCTTTTCTTATTTAAAAATTGTGTGAATTGGAGATTTATTTACAGTTTTCGGCGGCCAACTTAAAGCTTGTAAATAATGAACACAGCTATATCCATTTTTAGGAGTTTTATTCCATGGAAAACAAATTTTTTAAAGTATCAGCAGTTGCTGCCGCACTAACAGGCGCGTTAATGGCTCCACAGGTTATGGCTCAAGAGGCTGTATCACAAGAATATGTAAACGATACATCTGAATTTTTCTCAGAGTCAACAATTAGCGGTAATGTAAACTTTTTCATGCGTGCTCGTGATCGCGGAAATGTTGATGCTAACGGCAATGATACTAAAAAAACAACTAACCTAGATCACGGTTCAATTTTTGTAAACCTAGGCTTTAATTCAGGTTATGTAGGTGATGTTGCAGGTGCTGACGTTGTTGTTTATTCTACATTTGATATGTGGCAAAACGGCGGTGCTGACCACGAAATGAACTTCTGGGGTGTGAATAACCCATATGATAAAGTGGCTGAAGACAGCAACTGTAGCAATGTCTGGTCTGACTGTACTGATAATGGTGTTTCTTTTGCTACAGCAAACGCTAAATTTAAATTTGGTGAAAACGTAACGGCAAAACTAGGTTACTTCCAACCTTCTGTTCCTAGTTCACTAGGTGTTAACTGGTCATTTGCACCAGGTACTTACCGTGGTGGTGAAATTGGCGGTACATTTGGTGATTTAGCGTTAGGTTTTGTTGTTGCAGACCAATATAAAGCTCCTTGGTTTAAAGAAACATACGAATTCCAAGATGGACAAGGAAATGATGCTGGTGAAGTTGTTTCTTTAGGTGCTCGATATGCTTTGCCTAATGGTATTTCTTTAGATGCAGGTTTTGGTACGCTAACAGACGGCGACCGTTCAAATATGCATTTTAAAGTAAAAGGGACAACTGACGGTGGTTTCTATTGGTCTCCTCAACTTTATGTTGTAAGTGATAAAAATCAATATGATGATGATATTGCTGCACAGTTAGCTTTCCTATCTTCATTTAGCTCAGGCCAATATTCGTTCCGTGCTGAAGCAACCTACACTATGGCTGAGTCAACAGATACTCGTGGTAATGTTGGTAACATGGCTTATCGTTTGACTGAACAGTATGGTGGTTCTAACGGTGCGTATGACGTATGGTGGAATAACCGTTCTGACTTTAACCATGATGGTGAAATCGCAGGCTTTTTATCTGCAACGCGTGATTTCGCAGATATTGGTGGAACAGGGTTTAGTGCTGGTCTAAGTGTTGCTGCAGGTGGCGGTGCTTCATCTCCTGGTTATGATGATTTACTAGAATATGCATATAGCGCATTTGCTAATTACGCGATTCAAGCTGGTGCTCTAAAAGATGCAAACGTTAGCTTCTACTATACTGAATACTTCAATGATTCAGATGCAGGTAACTGGGCTCCATATAGTAATGCTTTCCAAGATGAAACTGACTTTAAACTTATGTTAACTATCCCATTTTCGGTTAAGTAAATAAGATTTAAGTGATTGTTGTTAATTAAGCTGAGCCTAGTGCTCAGCTTTTTTTTTAAACAAAATCGAGGGTGACAAATGAAGAAAATATTTTTGCTATTACCTTTATTATTGAGTGCTTGTACGTCATCGCCTAAAACAGCAGAAGAATATTGGTTTGGGCAAGGTGAGCGCTTTGGTAGTCGAGGCTACAATATAGAAACTGATGGTCTTGAAAAAATGAAAGAAAAAATACCATTTAATCAAGCTGCTTATTCTGAAGGTTATAAAAAAGGAATTAACGACTATTGTGATCCTTTCCAAGCATTTAATAAGGGCATTAGTGGTGTTCGTTATGCTGGTCAGTGTGATTCACAAAAAGAAATAGTAATGATCAAAGCTGAATGGGAAAGAGGTTGGCAAGCTTTTCTTGCTTGGGATATTACGATAAAGTAAAAAAAGTGCGACTTAGTTCGCACTTTTTTTTATTTTAAAATAAAAGGCTCTAATTAATTCTAATTTTAGGGTGATCTTTGTTCTATAACTATGGTCAATACTTAGGTTTTTTGTAGGTTGGATCTCAAAAATTTTAATTTTTATTTTTTCATATATATTGTAACTTGTTGGTTTTTATTATTTTATTGTTTTTATCTTTTTCTGTTTTTGAACAAGATCACTCAATAAATATGACTATATTTTTATTAGAAAAAAAGTTTGTCATAGTCCGCTCCAGACAACAAATCTAATGCACAGTTCATTTCGGCGACCACTTAAATGATTGTGTATGACTTAATAAGTTAAATGAAGGAATTATGACTATGTTTAAGAAAACACTTTTAGGTGCGGCTGTTTCTGCACTTCTACTTGGTGCAACTCCTGTAATCGCTGCAGATGCTGATGGCGCGAATGCGGATAATTTGAAAGAAAGCGCAAGTTATGAAGTGTACGGTATTATCGCAATGCAAGCAGCTTATCGTGCCTATGATTCAGGTGTTAATGCTACCGATGATAAATTAGGTGGAATGCAATTTAATAATGAGTCTCGTATTGGTTTCCGTGGTAAAAAGCAATTTGCTAATTTTGGTCCAACATTCATTTGGCAGATTGAAGGTGGATATGTTGACCCAAGTTTTGGTGGTGAAGGCGCAGGTTTAGGTGAGCGTGATACGTTTGTCGGTTTTGAAAGTGACTCACTAGGCCAAATTCGAGTTGGTCGTGTATTAACTCCTATGTATGAATTGGTTGATTGGCCTGCATCTAACCCTGGTTTAGGCGATGTTTATGACTGGGGCGGTGCCATTGGTGGTGCGAAATATCAAGATCGCCAATCAAATACAATCCGTTGGGATACACCAACATATTCAGAGGCACTCTCTTTTGATGTAGCAGCTGGTGCTGGTGATAAAGCAGGCCTTGGTGAAGGCGATGATTACTGGGCAGGCGTTGCAGGTCATTATAAATTAGGGCCAATCCAGTTTGATGCAGCTTATGAAGGTAACCGTAATATTCAAGCTGAAACAACCACGTGGGACAATGACACTTATTTAATTGGTCTACAAGGTTGGTTTGAAAATGGTATTTCTTTCTTTGCTCAATATAAGATGATGGAAGCAACCTCAGCAACTGGGGTTGATGAGTCTCAAAATGCTGTATCGACAGGTGTTATGTATACCAAAGGTGATTGGCAATATAAGTTAGGTTATGCTGCTAACTTTGAGTTAGAGCGTGATGGAAAAACGATAAATGATACTGATGATAGTGTAGTTTCAGCTCAAATTATGTACTTTGTAGACCCATCAGCAGTACTTTATGCTCGTGCTCGTACTCTTGATTTTGGAGATGGTGCTGCAGCAATTGATAACTCTGGTGCTCGTTGGAAATCTGCAGATTATGATGAATTTTCTGTTGGTGTAGAATACTATTTCTAGTAGTAAGTAAAGATTGATTTAACTTAAGGGCGTGTGTAGACATGCCCTTTTTCCGTTTTAAAATTGATATATTTACCCCGTAAAAATGATCATATTTAAAATATAAGGTGAGATTATGTTTTTGAAAAAAGGCTTGTTTGTTGCATTTGCAATGTTTTCTTCTTATGGGTTTGCGAGCCCTACACTTACACTTCAACCAGAAATAGTACCCCAAGTACTTAATGGTAAAAGAGTATTGAGCTCTGACTATCATGCTAAAAATAGTTTGAACTTGATAGAAGGAAGAAATCAATTAGCGATTACTGTTGGACAAATTGTATTTGAAGATGGAAAACGTCGAAAATTTGATTCTCAACCTGTACTAATGTCATTTACAGTTGAAAATGATGCTGTTTTATCTATCCAGTATAATAAATTTCGAACGATGGATGAGGCTAAAAAGTTTGAAGATAATCCTCAATTTACTTTTAAAAATAAAGATAATAGAGATCAACAATATCAATGGGTGCAACTGAATAAAGGGGGGCTGCAAGGATTCCGCGACTACGAAAGAGAAGTTGCTGATTATAATGTTCAACAAGGTAATATTTCTCATACCGATAAAGGTAAAGAGATTTCTCAATCTAATACCACAGAGCTTCAAAATACATTTTTGCAGTTAACAGCAGAGCAGCAACAAGCTTTCATGCAGTGGGCAATGCGAAACTTAAAGTAACTCAATCATTGTAGATTTACCTTATGGTGCTAAAATAGCGCACAAATTATGTGGTGCTGACAGATTCAGCGCAACCTCTTCAAAAAGGTAATAACAATGACGGTTAAAACTCGTTTTGCTCCAAGCCCAACAGGCTACCTTCACGTTGGTGGTGCACGTACTGCACTTTACTCATGGCTTTTTGCTAAAAACCAAGGCGGCGAATTTGTTCTTCGTATCGAAGATACTGACCTTGAGCGTAACTCTCAGGAAGCGGTTGATGCGATCCTAGAAGGTATGCAATGGATGGGTATGGAATGGGATGAAGGTCCTTATTACCAATCTAAGCGTTTTGACCGTTACAACGAAGTTGTAGAGCAACTGCTTGCAGAAGATAAAGCATACAAATGTTATGCATCAAAAGATCTGCTTGATGAAATTCGTGCAGAACAAGAAGAAAATAAAGAGATGGCTCGCTACGATGCAAATCATCCTAAAATTGTAGCTGCTAACGCTGCTGCAAAAGAGGGCGATGCGTCTGTGATTCGTTTCCGTAACCCTAAAGAAGGTTCGGTAGTATTTGATGACCAAATCCGTGGTCGTATCGAGATCTCAAACAGCCAATTAGATGATTTGATCATCCGTCGTACTGATGGCGCGCCAACATACAACTTCGTAGTTGTGGTTGATGACTGGGATATGGGTATTACTCAAGTTATCCGTGGTGAAGACCATATCAACAACACACCTCGTCAAATTAACATCTATGAAGCATTAGGTGCTCCAGTACCAATGTTTGCACACTGTGCAATGATCTTAGGTGATGATGGTGCAAAACTGTCTAAGCGTCATGGCGCAGTATCAGTTATGCAATACCGTGATGAAGGTTACCTACCAAATGCACTAAATAATTATTTAGTACGTCTAGGTTGGTCTAATGGTGATCAGGAGATCTTCTCTCAAGAAGAGATGATTAACTTATTCAGCTTAAATGCAGTAAGTAAATCAGCATCTGCTTTCAACACTGATAAGCTTCTATGGCTAAACAACCACTACATTAAAACATCTGAGCCTGAGTATGTTGCAAAATACCTACAATGGCATTTAGATCAAAAAGAGATCTCTCTTGAAAATGGTCCAGCAATTGCAGAAGTGATTGCATTGGTTGGTGAGCGTTGTAATACGCTGATTGAATTAGCTGAGCAATCTCGCTACTTCTACCAAGATTTTGAAGAATTCGAAGCCGGTGCTGCGAAGAAACATCTACGTGGTGTTGCTAAAGGGCCATTAGAGCTTGCTCTTGCTAAAGTTGAAGCTCTTGAAGAGTGGACAACTGAAAATCTGCACAATGTGATTGCTGAAGTATGCTCAGATCTTGAAATTGGCATGGGTAAAATCGGTATGCCATTACGTGTAGCAGTAACTGGTGGTGGTCAATCTCCATCTGTTGATGCAGTAATGCAATTAATTGGTAAAGAGCGTGTTGTTGCTCGTATCAAGATGGCATTAGAATTTATTGCTGAACGTGAAGCTAACGCTCAATAATATTGAGAAGTAAATTGCATAAAACCGTTGAATACTTAAGTATTCAGCGGTTTTTTTTGCTTATCTTTTACTGCAATTAAGTTATCTCATCCTCTAACGCATTTACAATACAGTTTTTTCCATTTTGTTTAGCTTGGTAAAGTCCTTCATCTAAAATGAAGTATATTTGCTCGATATCTTTCATTTCTTCCTCAAGGTAGGCCCATGAAAAACTTGCGGTAATTGATAACTCTTTTCCATCTAGAGTACTAAAGGTGGTTTTTTCTAAACTAGAACGAGCAGATTCAATCATCTCTAAACATGCTTCTTTTGTTTCATTGTTGAGTAGAATCAAAAATTCTTCACCACCAATCCTTCCTATTTCATGGGGGAATGGCATCGAATTTTGAAGAGTTTGATAAATGTGCTTTAACCCTAAATCACCATTTGGATGGCCGTATTGATCATTCAACTGCTTAAAGTTATCGACATCTAACATAACTAGTGCATTTTTACCGCTAAAATAGGTGAACCTCTTGTTTATAATTTCAAAAATAGAATGCCGATTGTTCGCTGAGGTTAATACATCTTTATGGGCTAAAGTACGGAGTCGACTTCTTGAACGTAAAATAAAATAGATAGTAATAATTAATAATGTAATAACAACTTGAAAGAATAGGCGATATTTCTTTTCTATACTCACTTCAAGATGCTGTCTCTGCCTTGTCTGTAGATCATTAAGTTCGCTTCTTTCTTCTTCAATCAGTGTTTTCCGTAACTCTAAAGCAATATATGCTTTTTTATTGTCGACAGATTGTATTTTATTAACAATCTCTTCATAAGATTTTCGAGAAACTAATGCAGTTTCATAGTTACCAGTATATTCCTGTATTTCAGATTCGATTAAATAAGATATAGAGAGTGCTTTTTGATTTTGTGACTGGATGGATTTATTTTTTGCGATTGTAATATAGCTTAATGCTTTATTTATATTTCCATATTCTAGATAAACTTCGCTGAGAGCTTGGTATATTTTAATTATAGAACCTGAGTTTGATTTTAAGTCATACTGTTTAAGAGCAAGTAGTAGGTACTCTATGCCTTCATCATAATAGCCTTGCGCATTGAGTACCGAACCTAATACAAGATAGGCGCGACTTAATGTATTTGAATTTGAGCTTTCTTTTAATGCGTCAATAGCGAGACTTGCCGAGAATTTAGCTTGTTCATAATTTGATTGTGCTAAATTAATTTCAGCAAGCGTAAGATGTGATTGTGCTATTTTTTGAGTGATCCCTCTTTCTATACGTATTTCTAGTGCTTTTGTAGCATACTCTTTTGCAGAAAGTATTTTCCCCATTTTTAGTAGTAATATACTGATATTATTATAAATGGTATCTTTAATTTCATAGGGTTTAGTTAATGCAAGAGCCTTCTCATTTGCAATTAAAGCTGCGTTATAGTCGGTCACACCTTGATAGCTTAAAGCCAATAAGCGATAGGCCCATTTTATATCAATATAATGGTCAGGATTTTTCTCTAATTGTTTTAGTGCAGATTGACAGTAAAACTCAGCCATATAGTAGTCACCTAAGGCTAATTTAGCTCTACACTGTTTAATAGAAACTAAACTGTTTAAATCTACATCATTAAGTAGTCTGACTTGCTGTTGAGCAATTTTAATATAATGCAGTTCTTTTTTGTAGTCACCTTTATCTTCTAAATCCATTGATAGAAGAATAAAGTATTCAATACTACTATAAATATTAGAACTAGAAGCGGTTGTTCTATGATGGTAATCATCACCACGACGAGTTACAAAGCCATGAATTCTAGTCGCGGTATAGATGCGTTCGGTGGAAGGTTCTAGCGAATAATAGACGTCATAAAGCATCGATAAAGCTTTATCTGGGTTATCTATACGATACTGGTGATATTGTTTTTGCCATGACTCCAGTTCCATAATTGAATTGGCAGATGAAGAAAAGCTGATTAATAGTAAAATACTACTAATAACGAAACGAAATTGTCCTAGCATGATGGCTCAATTGGGATGATGTTCTAATTATGTTTAGAGAAGGGTATCTTAAGAGTGGTATTAAAACGAGGAAAAGCTTCATAAAATGAAGAGAAACTATTAAAAATAATAATTTCTCTTCATAATTAATGATCTGTATCTAAATTTATTGAATGATAGTTTTATGCATTACATCACCAATCTGGATACTATTAATAAGCTGTGGTTGATTAATAAGTAATTCAGAATTCTGTTCATAAACACGATCAACGGTTAATGTTATTTTTGTTTTAGCTACTTTATTTCGTGGCAATCCATTTTGATCGATAAATGAACCAGTATGCCATAACTCTAATTTATCGCCTTTTTGAACACCGTGAATACGGCCAAGATCCATGGTTATATTGTTCTTGTTGATACTAACAACTTGCGGAAGCGTCATTTTACATGCAAATTGATTTTCAAGATCAAGCATCATGTTTCTATTAATTCTAAGTACCATTTCACCATAAGCAGAAGTCCAAAAACGTGCACTTTGAGTATCAACCTCACTGGTTTTAGGGAAATCCCATTGTGCGACTTCTCGATAATTATTGTTATAAATAGTCTGGCCTGTTTTACCATCTAGTACACTAACTTCAATGGCAAATTGACGGTTTATGGTGTCTTTTTTCAGAAGATTTTGTTCAATTGTAGCGCTTAAATCAGTGATGTTGCCTGAGAAAATATATTGAGCTCCATGATCTTCTGCGATCATTTTAGCTACTTCAGGTTGTCGTTGATCAAGGCGAACATTTGTATTCCCTACGGAGATAAAGCTTTGTGATTCTTTATCTAATTGACGTGAAAAAACGGTACTTAGGTCTTCGCCTAGTTTGTAAACTTTTCCCATTACTGCTTGTTGAGGAGCATCTATACTAATTTCACTGGTCATAAAGGTTTTCTTATATTGACCTATATGGCAACTGTTTGCCGAAGGATAGATATCAATACGAGCGGTAATATATAGTTTGCCGTTTCTTTTCTTTTCTTTAACTACCTCAATACTACGAATTTCACTACCACTGAATTGATAGCGTTTTTCATCATTCTCTAAAAAGACTTTGAGATCTTTAAGGCGGCTAATATCCGCCCCTGAAAAGAGCATAGCTTGATAGGCGGCGTCCTCAAGTGCATGAGTTCTTGCCGCATTCTTACTGGTTAGTACACTTGCTGAACCGGTTACTTCAAACCATTCAGCATTTGCTACTTGCGTATAAGTAATTGTTAATATTGAAGTAATTAAAAATAATATTTTTTTCATCGCTGCTATCTGCCAAGTGGGTATGAAATTTGCTTACTAATATGTATTGATTGATAAAAGTACTTACAAATTGCGTTTATTGGAGCTGTTGCAATTTTTGTTCCTAGTTTAAATTTGACGCCTTACAGAAGTAAGTATATTGAACATTATCTGGAGATAATAAAATGAGAGTATTGGTTGTAATTTTACTGTCGGTAATGGTGAGTGCGTGTGCATATTCACCAATTTATAATGGTAAAGAACCTTATAATGGTAGCCCATTCATGTTGTCAGATACGCCACGACATACAATGGATTACTTTATTGAAAGCTTAACAGAACAATTGGTAACCTCGAATACAACGTTGTCAGCTCGTTCACCAATAGCTATTACTTCTTTTGTTGATTTACAACAAATGGATCAAACTAACTGGTTAGGTAACTCAGTAACGGAAGGCTTTATATTCCAGCTGCAACGTCGTGGATTTAAAGTTATTGATTATAAAACAACAGGAAATATCCGAGTGACTCAACAAGGCGATTTCGCTTTTAGTCGTGATTGGAAAGAGCTTGTTCAAGAGCAGCAAGTTGATTACGTATTAACAGGGACAATGCTTCGTCAAGACGGTGGTGTGTTAGTTAACGCCCGAGTTATTGGTATGCAAACACGAGTTGTTGTAGCATCGGCACAAGGTTTCCTACCAGCAGATAGAATTGGTCGTGATTTAGATACGTTAAATACTATGCGTATGGAAGATGGTGTTCTTATTCGCTCTGATGTGAAAAAAGCAGAACGTAATACAATTATCTTACGTCCATAGGAGAAGTTAATAATGAAGCACTGGTTTTTATTGGCACTACTTGTTTTAGTGGGCTGCCAGCCTCTTGGTACCATGCGTGAAAGTGATCAACTAACCGCTGTAGGATATGCAAGTATCAGTGAACAAGCGGGTAAGAATATTGATGAAAAGCGCATTCGAGCAATGCGAGCTTCGAAAGTTGATGCTTATAGAGAACTTGCTGAGCAAGTATATGGTATGCGTATTAGTGGTAAAGTTGAAATGAACGATCAACAACTTGGCGAAGAAAGCACAAGTGCAGGGGTCGATGGTATTATCCGCGGTGCTGAGGTTGTGCGAACTTATCCTGTTGGTGATAGCTATGTTACTGAATTAAAGCTAGATTTGAAAAAGATGGAACGTATGAAAAACCAAGGTCAGGTTTATGATGTCCCATCAACGCAAAGAAAAACAACGCTGTTTTAATTCGCTTGTAAATAGAATACTCTCAGTCAATATTTATAGCTCTTAGTTTACTAAGGGCTTTTTTTATGGGTATCTATCAATAGATAGAATAACCTTTTTATAGTGAGTATTTTAAATTAAAGTAGGGTGTCTATCTGGAATGTTTGAACATAGACTTTTTAGAAAGGTATTATAAAGAGAAAAGATAAAGAGGAAAAATTTAGGCTTTTACATTTGTACCTAATGTAGTGATATTTCGAGTTTGGCCTTCTGCGGTATACGTCATCCCATTTTTACCACGGCTTTGTTGCATTAAGTTATTTAGTTTATTGAAGCTGAGTTGAGCACGTTGAAGCGCTTCCCCATTCACCACGTTTTCTTCTTTACAATCATGAATGATGGACTTTATTTCAGTCACTTTTTCAGTTAGTGCATTATCTTCAGAAAGAAGCTGTCTTTCTGCATGACTACCTAATAATTGATCATACTGGCGCAGTTGGTTTAGTAAGCTCAGCTTATCATGAGCAATACTTTCCATCTCTGTTGGTTTTCTACTGGCGATAGCTGCTTTCTCTCGATTAAGAACAGTCGAAAGCGAAAGTGCAACGCTACGTTGTAGATCCAATAATTCAGTCAGTGTCTGAGCCATATTGCCTCGATTTTTTAATAAGAAAGTAACCAGCTAGCCTAGGTTATTATAGGCCAGCTAATTCATCTTCAAATTTAATCATATTATCTGCTAGACGTTCTGGGTCAACAGAATAAGAGCCATTTGCAATAGCGGCTTTAATTGCAGCTACTTTATCTTCATTAAAAGAAGGCTCTGTTGCGAGTTGTTGGTGCATTTGGCCAATTTCTTTACCTTGGTTACTTAAAGAAACAGCATCCGTTTTTGCAGACATCACTGGTGTTGAATTTGCCGGTGATGTCTCACTAGCGTCAACACGAGGTTGATTGCGTAATGTCGCCATGGTTTGGCTAGCACGTAATTGGTCAATACTTGTCATATTTCAAGCCTTTTAGCCGGTTAATATATTTTCTTAATTTATCTATCGGCTGTCAAAAAAATAACTTAAGCAAATAATGAAGTTTTTTGACGCTTTTTTTCCATTATTTCTAACTGTAGAAAACTTAAGCATAAATGATGCCATGTTAACGGTATCGGCATCCTTAAATGAAAGTTTAGATCTAATTTTACTTTATTAATAAGAATGTTGTCATTAGAAATGAACTTGCACTTCACCAACAGAGATCACTCGTCCATTAACGATACGTTTTGACTTGTCATTTTTTACGTTAACTTTGTCACCAAGGGCACCATCACCTAACGCCGTTCCTTTAGTTACAATACTTAAGTTTCCTTTTATTGCTTTTATGATCACACTATCATTGCGACATACCATGCATATATCATTTTTTTCTATCACTTCTCCAGCTCTTACGCTACGTTTAATACGAGAACCAATAAGTTCGTCTATACTAAGGTAACCACCGCGACGATAAGTTCGACTATTTATTAATGTGAGAGTTAAATCATGTCGCGAGATAGTATGTCCTCGTGATAATGATGAGATAGCGGTGACTAAAGGCATCAATAAATCGGTTTTTACGGGAACGTAGACTTTCCAATTATCAGGTTTGCACTCAATTAAAACTGAGGTATTCCCACTTGAATTTAATCGACCAGTAAGAGAGGCTATAAGTGGTGATGGACAGTCTGTTGCATGAATACGACTATCAATTCGGGTTGCCTCTATATGTAAGGTACCATTGTTAGGTACCTCGATTTGAGCTTGAATAAAAGATTCAGCGGTTTGTTTAATTATCTTTAATTGTCCATCTGTGGCAGCATAGAGATTCGAACTAAAGAAACCTATAAATATGCCGATAATACTGATAACTTGATAAAGAGTAATCTTATAATCACATAATCTTATAATCTTATTTTTAATATAAAATGCCATATGGTACATCGTGTTCTTCGTTAGTTTATGTTAATCTCACGGTTTATTTATAATGGCACAAGATGGAGTCACATATGACAGGCATACTGGATTCGGTGAATCAGCGCACACAACTTGTAGGACAAAACCGTTTAGAGCTGCTTACTTTTCGCCTTATGGGGCGTCAGCGTTATGGAATTAACGTATTTAAAGTGAAAGAAGTATTACAGTGTCCGAAGTTGACTTCAATGCCTAATTTGAATCCTTTAGTAAAAGGTATTGCTCACATTCGTGGTCAAACGATTTCTGTTATTGATCTAAGTCTTGCTACAGGTGGACGTGCGACAACAGATATTGATCAATGCTTTATTATTATTTCTGAATTTAACCGTACCATTCAGGGCTTTTTGGTTAAATCAGTAGAACGTATTGTTAATATGCATTGGGAAGCTATTTTGCCACCACCGCAAGGAACAGGACGTGCTAATTACCTTACCGCAGTAACGAATATTGATGAAGAATTGGTTGAGATTTTAGATGTAGAAAAAATCTTGGCAGAAATCGCGCCAATCGATGAAACCATGAATGAAACATTGGTTGAAGAGATGGCAGAGATTAGTCCTGAGGTTGTTCGTAAAGTCTTAATCGCTGATGATTCAAGTGTTGCTCGTAAGCAAGTTCAAAGAGCGGTTCAATCTATTGGCTTTGAAACTATCATGGTAAAAGATGGTAAAGAAGCGTTAGATAAGCTAGTTGAAATGGCGAATCAAGGTAGTATTTATGACCAAATCGGTTTGGTCATATCTGATGTAGAGATGCCAGAAATGGATGGCTATACATTAACAGCAGAAGTTCGACGTGAACCTGCACTTAAAGACCTGCATATTATTTTACATACCTCGTTAAGTGGTGTGTTTAACCAAGCAATGGTTGAACGTGTTGGTGCAAACCAATTTATTGCGAAGTTCAATCCTGACGAGTTGGGGGCTGCAGTGAAAAAAGCTGTTGAGAAATAGTTTTTTCAGGCTGCTAATCATATTGCTCTCTTAAATGAGGGAGCAATTCAATTTTTATTTGGAAGATAAACCATTAATGACAACTATTACTATCAACGACCAAGAGTATCGTGATTTTAGCCGCTTTCTTGAATCTCAGTGTGGTATTGTTCTGGGCGACAGTAAACAATACCTAGTGAGAAGCCGATTAAGTCCTTTAGTTGCTAAGTTTTCATTAGTTTCATTATCTGATCTACTAAAGCAAGTAATTTCTGGACGTAATCGAGATCTTCGAGTTGCCGCTGTTGATGCGATGACAACAAACGAAACCTTATGGTTTAGAGATGGTTACCCATTTACAGTTCTTTCTGACAAGCTGTTACCAGAATTAGCGGCAAACCGTCGCCCATTAAAAATTTGGTCAGCGGCAAGCTCATCAGGACAAGAACCATATTCTATGGGCATGATAATCTCTGAGATTCAAGCTCGTAAACCTGGCTTTCTTCCTAATATCAGTATTACAGCAACCGATATCTCTCCATCGATGTTAGAAACCTGTAAAACGGGTATTTATGATAACCTTGCTTTGAGCCGCGGTTTATCTCCTGAACGTCGTCGCGCATTTTTCGAAGATGCTGGTGATGGAAAAATGAAGATTAACGATAAAATCAAGCGTATGGTGAACTTCCGTCCACAAAACTTAATGGATAGTTACAGTTTGCTTGGTAAATTTGATATTATTTTCTGCCGAAATGTACTGATTTATTTTTCTCCAGAAATGAAATCTCAAGTACTAAATCAAATGGCGGCAAGTCTTAACCCTGGCGGATACTTATTGCTTGGTGCATCAGAATCGCTAACAGGTTTAACTGACAAGTTTGAAATGGTTCGCTGTAATCCAGGAATTATTTATAAGCTTAAGTGATTTATTTGAGTGATTTACAAACAAAAAGCGGCTTAGGTCGCTTTTTTTGTGCCTGAAACTTAGAGTAGGCATAGATATTGCTAATTTTCTATCGGTAGTTTAGTTAATCTGTACTGTAAATTGAAAAGTTGGCATACAGGTTGCTATATAGAAATATATATATACTGCTAGTCAGTTCTTGTGGAGGGTTTGAAATGGCAATTTCTTTTGATAACGCATTAGGTATTCACCAGCATACAGTTGGCGTTCGTTCTGAACGTGCTGAAATGCTTGCGACTAATATCGCTCAGGCGAATACACCGGGCTATAAAGCAAAAGGAATGGATTTTCAAAAAGCATTACAGTCGGCAGCATCTAAGGCAAGCATGGGTCTTAGCCGAACTGATGGTCGGCATATAAATGCCTCAACACGAGTGGCAGGGGAAATTCAATACCGTACTCCTACTCAGCCAGATACAGGTGATGGGAATACGGTTGATGTAGATTTGGAGCGTAATTTATTTATGCAAAACCAACTTCGTCATCAAGCATCATTGGAATTTTTAGGTAGCAAATTCAAAAACCTAACCAAAGCAATTAAAGGGGAATAGAGATGAGCTTATTTAATGTTTTTAACGTTACAGGTTCTGCGATGAGTGCAGAGTCAGTTCGTCTTAACACCACTTCAAGTAATATGGCAAATGCTGACAGTGTAAGTAGCTCTGCTGCTGAAACTTATAAAGCTCGTCAAGCTGTTTTTGGTGCGGAATTGAGTAAAGCTAAATACAAACAAGAACATACAGTACCTGTAAAAGTTCTTGGTATTGTTGAAAGCCAAAAACCATTGCGTGCAGAATACAATCCTGATCATCCTATGGCAAACGACGATGGTTATATTTTTAAACCAAATGTTAATGTAATGGAAGAAATGGCAAACATGATTTCTGCTTCTCGTTCATACCAAACGAATGTTCAAGTGGCAGATGCAAGTAAACAAATGTTGCAGAGTACTCTGCGAATGGGTCAATAAGGATAGGAGGTAGCTATGACTGGAATCAATAACGTTGGTCAAAACGGCTTGTCCTACATCGACCAGCTTAAAAGTCTTCAAGAGGCAAATAAGCCTGAAAAGGCAACGGGCGGCAAAAATGAGCTGAAGCAAGAAGACTTCCTTTCATTACTAACCAAACAGTTGTCTCAACAAGACCCGTTTAAGCCGGTTGAAAACGATCAAATGATTGCACAAATGGCATCATTTGCAACCGTTGATGGTATTGGCAAGATGAATACACAGTTTGATAGCTTGAATTCATCAATGACATCTAACCAAGCATTACAAGCGTCTTCGCTTGTTGGTCGTGATGTTCTAGTACCGGGCGCAAAAGGTTTAAAAGAAGCAGATAAGAGTATGGCGGCAATGGTTAAATTGCCACAAGCGATTAATAACCTAATGGTTCGTGTTGAAAACGAACAAGGCCAATTAATTCGTACTTTAAATGTAGGCGCTAAACCTGCTGGTGACACTCGCGTTGAGTGGGACGGCAAAGATGACAAAGGCAATGCGATGCCTGCAGGTCGCTATAATATTAAAGCGGCAGGTGTGCTTGATGGAGAAAACAAAGAATTTGGCGTTTCAACATACGCTAATGTGAATAGTGTTCTTCTAGGCAAAGGTGATGGCAATGTACTGCTCAATCTTGCTGGTTTTACTTCACCTATGAAATTAGCAGAAGTGCTGGAAGTAGGTAAAGCGTAACAAGGCGAATATTCAGTGCAGCGTATTTGCTGCCTGAATACTCCCATTTATTATTCATTTATATAAGGCTATGCCAATTCCATTAACATTCTTCATTAGCTTTGATCGTTAATGGAATTGGAAAACATACGCGTAGCTAGATAGGAGATATCAAATGTCATACGTAGCATTAAGTGGTCTAGCCGCTGCTCAAAAAGATTTAAACACAACATCAAATAACTTAGCCAATGCCAATACTTTTGGTTTTAAAGAATCTCGTGCTGAGTTTGGTGATGTGTATTCGTCATCGTTATTCTCAAATGCAAAAACGACTACTGGTGGCGGTGCTCAAACAACAAAAGTTGCACAGCAATTCCATGAAGGTTCAAGTATTTATACCAATAACCCAATGGATCTACGAATTTCAGGCCAAGGCTTTTTTGCCGTAGCAAAAGATCGTCTACAGCCAGCAACAAATGAAATGACTCGTAATGGTGCATATCACTTGAATAATGAGAACTACGTAACAACGGCAAATGATGAGTTCTTATTAGGTTATGAAGTGGATCCTGAATCTGGTAACGTCTCTTCTTATGAGCCAAAAGCACTTAAGATCCCAGATCAGTTCGGTAAACCAAAGCCAACTGAAAATATTGAAATTGGCATGAACTTACCAGCATCTGAAGTACCAAAAAACCCAGCTCTTTTTGATATGAATGATCCGGATACCTATAACAAATCGACATCGGTAACCACGTATGATTCTCTTGGTCAACCATATAAAATGACCTCTTATTACGTAAAAGATGCAACACAGCCAAACCGTTGGAATGTATTCTACTCTTCGACAGATATCGATGGCGAAAAACCAATTAATATTAATGCTGGTGATGCACCTAGTGCTACAGGTCATGTTGGTCACTCAATAGTGTTTAATAATGATGGAACAACTCAAAATATCAATGCTGGTCAGCCAGTAACAACAACACCTTTAGGTGCGAATGGTTTAAATATGAATGGTGCAGATCCTGCTCAGACATTAACCATGAAATTTGATAATCCGACACAGTTCTCAGCACCGTTTGAAATGCGTCGCTTCAGTGAAGATGGGGCAACCACAGGCTATTTATCAAAAGTAGATATTGATAAGAGCGGTAATATTGTAGGTTCTTACTCAAACGGTAAAGATGTAACTCTTGGTCGTGTAGCAATGGTCCGTGTAACCAATCAACAAGGTCTAGCTCAAAATGGTGGTACGCAGTGGTCAACGACTCAAGCGTCAGGTGCTGCTATTTGGGGTGAAGCAAATCAAGGGTCATTTGGTGATATTCAAAGTGGTACGTTAGAGCAATCAAACATCGATATGACTCAAGAGTTGGTTGATTTGATTTCTGCACAACGTAACTTCCAAGCGAACTCACGTTCACTAGATGTTCACAACCAATTACAACAGAACATTCTACAGATTCGTTAATCTTAACAATGTCTTCTTTATAAAATTGCCGTCGGCATTGACGGCAATTTTTTACCCAGATTTATTGCCCCTTCTTTTTTATCCCCTTCTATTTTTATTGCTAACTAGTGTTGCGTCCCCCCTAACTTATTGATAATAAACTAAAATAAAAGTTGGCATGGTCATTGCTTTTATAACTTCAGATAGATTATTGGAGTTCATTATGGATCGCGCATTATTTTTAGCCATGAGTGGCGCAAAGCAAAACATGCAAGCTATGCAGCTGCGTTCAAACAACCTTGCTAACGTAAGCACAACAGGTTTTCGTGCCGATTTAGAGCAAGCGCGTTCAATGCAAGCGTATGGTGAAGGTTTGCCGACTCGTGTGTTTAATATGACAGAGCGTCCAGGAAGTAGCTTTTCTCAAGGTTCGGTAATTACGACTGGTCGTGATTTAGATTTAACTATCGAAGGTGATGGTTGGATTTCAGTTATGGATAATACAGGTCGTGAAGGCTTGACTCGTGCCGGTAATCTAAAAATTGATGAGACAGGTTTATTGATGAATGGCAGTGGTCACCTAGTATTAGGCGAAAATGACGCGCCAATCACTTTACCACTTCCAATTTCAAAAATTCAAATTGCAAAGGACGGTACTATCTCAGTTCTTGAGCAAGGTGCTCCAGCCGAAGCAATGGCAGAAGTTGACCGCATTAAATTAGTTCGTACCGATAATCGCGATTTATTTAAAGATACGAATGGTTTGTTCCGTTCGAAAAATCCTAATAATGCATTCCAAGCAGATGCGGGTGTAACCGTACTAAAAGGCGCATTAGAAGGCAGTAACGTTAATGCCGTAGGTGAAATGACCAATTTAATTGATTTGCAACGTCAGTTTGAAATGCAAGTCAAGATGATGAGTACCGCTGAAGAGATGGATAAGGCTTCAGACTCATTATTACGTATGGGTTAATTGAACAATTAACTTGATTAACTTAATACATTAAAGAATTTAGAGGAATACACAATGAATCCAGCATTATGGGTAAGTAAAACAGGCTTAGACGCACAGCAAACTAACATTGCGACTATCTCAAACAACTTGGCGAATGCCTCAACAGTTGGCTTTAAAAAAAGCCGTGCCGTATTTGAAGATCTGTTTTACCAAAACGTAAACCAAGCCGGCGCTCAATCAACACAAAATACTGAGCTACCAACAGGTTTAATGCTTGGTTCTGGTTCAAAGGTTGTAGCGACACAAAAAGTATTCACTAACGGTAACGCACAAACCACGTCGAACGGCATGGATATGATGATCGAAGGTAAAGGCTTTTTCCAAGTGACAATGCCTGATGGCAACATTGGTTACTCTCGTAACGGTCAATTTACACTGAATGATGAAGGCGCAATTGTAACGACTGGTGCTGGTTACCGTTTAGAGCCAGAAATTATTGTTCCTGAAGATGCAATCAATGTAACGGTAGGTACGGATGGTGAAGTATCTGTTCGTCTACGTGGTCAACAAGATAACCAAGTGATTGGTCAAATTACAACAGTTGATTTCATTAATCCAGGCGGTTTAGAGCCTGTTGGTCAAAACCTTTATTTACCAACAGGAGCAAGTGGTGATCCTCAAGAGGGAACTCCTGGTCTTGAAGGGTTAGGTTCAATTCGTCAATCAATGCTTGAAGCATCAAACGTAAACGTAACCGAAGAGCTAGTAAACATGATCGAAGCACAGCGTGTTTATGAAATGAACTCAAAAGTTATCTCTGCTGTTGATAAGATGGCAAGCTTTGTTAACCAACAACTGTAATTGGTGATTAGGATGAAACGTCTTCTTTGTTTGATGCTTTTAACAACATTAACTGGTTGTGAATCATTATTAATTCAAAACCCAAATCTACAAGATAGTGAAGTAACTTCAGCAACAACTAATGTAGATGCTGTAGAAGGTGATAAAGCAAAAGAAGAAGATTCTGGTATTATTGATACATTACGTGGACGTAATGATCCAATAGCAGGAGATCCCGCTTGGGCACCTATTCATCCTAAAGAAAAACCAGAGCATTATGCAGCGGCAACTGGTTCACTGTTTAATGTTGATCATGCGCAAGATATGTACGATGACACCAAGCCTCGCGGTTTAGGAGACATTGTTACCGTGATGTTAGCTGAAAATACTAAAGCGGCAAAAAGTGCCGATGCCGAGCTTTCAAAATCGAATGACTCAAGTATGGATCCATTACAAGTTGGCGGTAAAGAGCTGCAAGTTGGTGGTGATTACAATTTCTCTTACGAGTTAAGTAATGATAATAATTTCACTGGTAATACATCTGCAAATCAAAGTAATAGTTTAAGTGGTTCAATTACAGTTGAAGTAGTTGAAGTATTGGCAAATGGTAACTTACTGATCCGTGGTGAGAAATGGCTGACATTGAATACAGGTGATGAATATATCCGTTTAAGTGGCACTATTCGACCTGATGATATTGGGTTTGATAATACTATTTCATCGACACGAATTTCTAATGCACGTATCCAATACTCAGGTACTGGAGATCAACAAGATATGCAAGAGCCTGGATTCTTGGCACGATTCTTTAATGTAGCACTGTAATAATGACGAATCGTTGGAGTTTTAACGTGAATAAAAACCTAGTTACCTTAATTTTTACTTGGTTATGCTTAAGCATTTCAACAGTACAAGCTGCACGTATTAAAGACGTGTCAGAAGTTGCTGGTGTACGTAGTAACCAATTAATTGGCTATGGTTTGGTTTCTGGTCTGCCAGGAACAGGGGAATCAACGCCATTTACCGATCAAAGTTTCAATGCTATGTTGCAAAACTTTGGTATTCAATTGCCACCAGGCACAAAGCCGAAAACAAAAAATGTGGCGGCAGTAATGGTCACAGCAACTTTGCCAGCCTTTTCAAAACAAGGCCAAGTGGTTGATGTTACGGTTTCGTCTGTTGGTTCGGCAAAAAGCTTACGTGGTGGTACCTTACTCCAGACTTTTCTAAAAGGTTTAGATGGTAAAACTTATGCTATTGCTCAGGGTAACTTAATTGTCAGTGGTTTTAGTGCTGAAGGTGCTGATGGTTCAAAGCTAGTAGGTAATAACCCAACAGTGGGTCGTATCTCTGGTGGTGCAATGGTTGAACGTGAAGTTCCATCACCATTTGGACGTGGTGACTTTATTACTTTTAACTTATTAGAGTCAGATTTCACTACCGCGCAGCGTATGGCGGATGCAGTAAATAATTTCTTAGGCCCAAATATGGCTTCAGCGATTGACGCTACTTCTGTAAGAGTTCGTGCTCCGCGTGATATCAGCCAACGAGTTGCCTTTTTATCTGCTGTTGAAAATGTAGATTTTAATCCCGCTGATGGCTCTGCGAAAATCATTGTTAACTCACGTACAGGTACGATTGTTGTGGGCAAGCACGTTAAGCTAAAATCGGCGGCGGTTACACACGGCGGCATGACGGTAGCAATTAAAGAAAACCTGCAAGTGAGCCAGCCAGGTCCATTTGGTAATGGTCAAACTGTCGTGACACCAGATACTGATATTGAAGTAACGGAAGAGCAAGGGAAAATGTTTAAATTTGAACCTGGCTTAACGTTAGATGATTTAGTAAGAGCTGTAAATGAGGTTGGTGCAGCACCGTCTGACTTGATGGCAATACTTCAAGCCTTGAAGCAAGCGGGTGCAATTGAAGGCCAGTTGATTATTATTTAATTTTCTATTATCAATGTTCAAATACTTATTTAGACGCACTTCTTTGGAGGTGCGTTTTTTTTGGCATTAAACTTGCTGTAGATAGAATAGAGATTGTCGATTTAAAGAGAAAGTGTGAAGATGAATAATTCAGTAAATATGACAGATGTAGGCTTCATTCATGATGTAGGCGGCCTAGATAATTTACGTAAAAGTGCGGTTAATGGCGATCAAGATAGCCAAGATAAAGCACTGCGCGCTGCGGCTGAGCAATTTGAATCAATCTTCACACAAATGCTTTTTAAATCAATGCGTAATGCAAATGATTCATTTAAGTCAGACATGACGAGCAGTGATAATCAACAGTTCTTTGAGCAAATGCGAGATGATCAAATGTCGACTGAATTGTCGAAAAAAGGATCGCTTGGTTTAGCTGATATGATAGTTGCTCAACTTGGTGCTTCAATGAATCAAGAAGCTCCGGTACAAAGCGGCAATAATTTAGAACAAGATGCTCGCATGGCAATGCGTAAAGCGGCAACAGATGAAACGTTACGTTTACCTGCTGATTACCAATATCCATCAGCTTCAGCTGCGAAGCAAGCATCACAAACAGAATCATCAGCAATTGCCCAGTTAGATAAAGCGCTAGCAGCGAAATCAATATCTCAATCAGATAAATTTGAATCGCCTCAGCAGTTTGTTGATACGATGAAACCATATGCAGAGAAAGCCGCGAAAGCATTAGGTGTTGATTCTAATGTTCTGATTGCTCAAGCTGCACTTGAAACTGGTTGGGGACAAAAAGTTATTAAGAATTCTGTTGACTCAAGTCATAACCTTTTCAATATTAAAGCTGATAGAAGTTGGAAAGGGGATAATATTGCTAAAAATACACTGGAATATCATGATAATGTGGCAGTAACAGAGAATGCTTCATTCCGTTCATATAATAATTACGAAGAAAGTTTCAGTGATTTTGTACGTTTTTTAAACCAGAACCCACGTTATGAACGAGCATTACAACATACCAATAACTCAGAAAACTTTATTAAAGAAATTCACAATGCAGGTTATGCAACTGATCCAAATTATTCCAATAAAGTTATTAGTGTAATGAAGAAAGTTGAAGGTCTACTTAAGTAGTCTTTACACATTTTTATAAAGGTTATCTCAATCCTGTCTCTTAGTTATAAGAGGCAGGATTTTTTGTTTTTATTGCCGCTTTAATTAAAAGAGGCAAAGAAAGGCATGAATAGGAGGCAATGGAATAATAAATTGAGTTTCTTTAATGGAAAATGAAGTAAAAACAACAGCTTAAAAGTTGGCATGACGATTGCTTTGTTTGATTTGTTAGGAAATTTTTACTGCATTATTTATAGAGTTTTTTTTGGAGGCAATATGGGACTTGATCTGCTAAATCTAGGTACACAAGGTGTGCTTACGGCGCAGCGTCAACTGAACACGACCAGTCATAATATTAACAACGTTAATACTAAAGGCTTTAGTCGTCAATCAGTTGTTCAAGATACAAATATGCCTCATTGGGTGTCAGGTGCAAACCTCGGCGCAGGCGTGCATGTTGCCGCTGTGCGACGTTCGTTTGATCAGTTTGCTACTAATGAACTGAACTTATCTACGACTAACTTAAATTACTCTATGGATACTGAAGCAAACCTTGATGTACTAACGAATATGATGTCGTCTATTGGCGCAAAACGTATTCCGGAAAACATTAATGATTGGTTTGATGCCGTAAAAACTCTTGCCGACAGCCCTAACGAAATCGGTGCACGTAAAGTAGTCCTAGAAAAATCTCGTCTTGTTTCACAAAGCTTAAATGACTTTTATGAGAACGTACGTCAGCAAAACTCAGACGTAAATAAAAAGATGGATCTAACCGTAGAGCGTATGAATGGTATTGCTCTAGAGTTAAAAGATATTAATAAAATGATGGTTAAGACCCCAGGTCCGCACAATGACCTAATGGATCGTCATGATAAGTTAATTCAAGAACTGTCTCAGTATACTAAAGTTACCATTACTAAGCGTGATAACGAAGATGCATTTAATGTCTTAATTGGTGGTGGGCACATGCTTGTGTCTGGTACTCAGTCAAGTGAATTAAAGATGATTCAAGGTTCTCCTGACCCATTACAGCGTCGACTTGCTATGGTTGAAGGCAAGGGAATGAAAGCAATTCAGCATGATAGTATTGGCGGTAAAATGTCAGCATTATTTGAATTGCGTGATAACACTATTCCAGTAATTATGGATGAGCTTGGACGTGTAGCGGTAGGATTCAGTAGTGAAGTTAACCGTTTACAAGGCCAAGCAATTGATCTACGTGGTCAAATTGGTGCAAATATTTTCTCTGATGTAAATTCAGAACAAGCTGTTCGTAGCCGAGCTATTATTCAAGGAGATTCTTCTGCAGAAGTAGGTGTATTTATCGATGATATTAGCCTATTAAAAGCGGGTGATTATGCTCTTAAGTATGATGGTAGCCAATATACGGTGACCCGACCTACAGGTGAAGTACAACGTTTAGACCCAACCGGTAACCCATCGACCTTTTTCTTGGACGGTATGCGAGTTGAAATTCGTGAACCACTAAGTGCCGGTGAGCGTGTATTACTTCGTCCTACCCGTATTGCAGCTGGCGACATGAAGTTAGAAATGAATGAAGCAGAGAAAATTGCAGCACAAAGTTATGCAAGTTCAGCAACTTTTGCAACAGGCAGTGCTAAATTTAAAGTGTTAGAATCTGGTGCATTAAAAGAATTTCAAGTTGTTGTTTCTCCAGCAGCAAATCAATTTGCTGTTTTAGATATGAAAGGAAAAATGTTATTAGAACCACAAACTTACCCGCCGCAAGGTCCGGTAACTGTTAGTGGTACAACATTTACATTAACAGGTGGTGCTGCGGCAAATGATAAATTTGCAGCAAATCTAGTCCCTTCTGAAGGTGATAACGGTAACCTACTGTTAATGCAGGGCTTACAAACCCGTAAAGTGATGGATGAAGGCCGTTCAACCGTGATTGATTTATATGAAAATGTAAATACAGAAATCGGTTTGAAAAAAGCAACAGCAACACGTTTATCTGATGTTTCTCGTGTAGAAAATGAAGCAGCACAAAGCCGTGTAGCTTCAGTTGCGGGTGTGAACTTAGATGAAGAAGCGGCAAACATGATGAAGTTTCAGCAAGCATACATGGCTTCTTCTCGAATCATGAAAGCAGCAGATGAGACATTTAATTCAATCTTGCAATTATCGTAATTAGGAGGCCATAAAGTATGTTAAATCGTATTTCAAGCTTTCATAATTACCAATCAGTGCAGAATGATATTGCTCGTCAAGAAGCCAAAGTACACCAGAACAGTGCGCAACTTGCTTCAGGTAAGAAGTTATTAACGGCAGGAGACGACCCCGTAGCTGCCTTATATGCTCAAAACCTAGGACAAAAGAAGGAAGAGTTACGCCAGTATAGTGATACCATTGTTCTAGCGCGTAATCGTTTAGAGCGTCATGAAGTTGCTATAGCCAATGCTGAGCAGTTTGCGGATGATGCCAAACGTAGTGTTATGGAGATGATTAATGGTTCTCTCGCACCAGAAGATCGCTATGCTCATGCTCAAGACATTAAAGGTATCTCAGATAATTTTTTAAATTTAACTAATATGTTAGATGAATCTGGTAACTATTTATTTTCAGGTACAAAGCCAAAAACGCAACCATTTTTTCGAGGGAATGATGGAACGGTTGCGTATGCAGGTGATGACTACCAACGAAATTTAAAAGTATCTGGTTCAATAGAAGTTGCAGTAAATGATGCTGGAAATAAATTATTTACCGAGATAAAAAATCCGTTTGGTGATTATGACCCACAGTATTCACTACAGGAAGGGTCGGAGTTATTACTTTCAAAGGCAACAAATACAAATTATACCGATCCAGCAACGTATGAAATTAGCTTTCAGGCTGGTAATAACGGTAAATACAATTATCAGTTATCTCAAGATGGTGGTGTTGTAAAAAATGCGGAGTTTGACCCTAGTGAAGGGATTAAATGGGAAGGTGTTGATATTCAGATCCGAGGTCAATTGAAAGAGGGAGATACTATTACCCTTGAACCTAAAAAGACCGTAAGCATCTTTGATTCATTTAAAAAGGCTCAAGAATTAGCGCTTAATCATGTGTCAGATGCATCTAGTACTGCAGAGTTGCATCAGGTGACGGATGAGTTTCACGCGGCGTTTATTCATTTAAGCCAAGCACGAGCGGAAGTTGGTACACGACAAAATACACTTGATCAGCAAGAAATGCAGCATCAAGACTTTGATTTAACGATTTCTAAATCATTAAGTTCAATTGAAGATTTAGATTACGCGCAAGCTGTCATTGAATTTAATGAAAATACACGAGCATTACAGGCATCTCAACAAGCCTTTGGTAAAGTGAAGGATATTACTTTATTTAATTACGTGTAATATTAATTCCGGTAAGTATCGATTCATTATTACTGGCTAAATCACATAATCGTATTGATATATTCTTACACTCAGTATTAAGATTTCATAAAAAGCCCAATAGTCATCTATTGGGCTTTTTTCATTTAATTATGTAATAAATTGTGCATCACTTTAAGTCTAAGCTTATGAATTATATCTAATCTTATGTAGGAATAGCTTTGCCGCTTTTGTCACCATTCTTGCCGCTTTTCTTGAGTTTTTTGAAATGTCTACTATTTTAAACTATGGGGCTACTTTTCTAGATAGAAGGTATGGATAAAGAGGATGTGAAAGTGAATATATTCATGACATGTGCTTTTAATTTAGCTAAGCGTTTCTATTAATATAGTAGGTGATAACAGGTTTTTATTATAAGTAAAAGAAGAGATATTAAAATAAAAACAAATAGCGTTAATTTTAAGTTGTTGTTTTTTAAGTGGTATTTATTGTTTTTTTATTTAGTTTAAAAGTTGGCATAGGATGTGCTAAATGTAATTATGGCTAAGCGATTCACAATTTACCAATGGTAAATTGTGGCATAGCAGTTGCAAGGTAGAGTTAAAGGCTTTGCTTTTGTATGTCAGTTATGAAGTGCTTTTTTCTCATCTTGGCATGAGAATTGATAGGTAATTACATAGCACTGATAACATTGGTCAATTGTGACTAATTATTAGATATAAACTTTAATTTTTCTGAATAGAGCAGAAATTAGATTTCGTGAAAACGAAGCCAAAGGAGAGCAACGATGGCTGTAAATGTAAATACTAACGTATCTGCGATGACTGCGCAGCGTTACCTAAACAACGCAACAAATGATCTTAATACATCAATGGAGCGTTTGTCTTCAGGTAGCAAAATTAACAGTGCAAAAGATGACGCTGCTGGTTTACAAATTTCTAATCGCTTAACAGCTCAGACTCGTGGTCTTGATGTTGCTATGCGTAATGCGAATGATGGTATTTCTATCGCTCAAACAGCAGAAGGTGCGATGAATGAATCGACAAACATCCTTCAGCGTATGCGTGATTTATCACTTCAATCAGCAAATGGTTCTAATACAGACCAAGATCGTGCTTCGATTCAAGAAGAAGTTCACGCTCTTCAAGATGAATTAAATCGTATTGCTGAAACAACTTCATTTGGTGGTCGTCGTCTGCTTAATGGTACTTTTGGTGAGTCAGCATTCCAAATCGGTGCTAATGCAGGTGAAGCAATCCTAATTGAACTAACGTCGGTACGTGCTGATGACAGTCGTATGGGTGGTCAACGCTTCATGAGTGAAAACGGCAAAAATGCTGATTGGGGTGTTGAAGCTGGCAAGAACGACATGAAATTAGAGTTCACAACACAAGCTGGTGAAGAAATTTCTATTAATTTATTTGCACATGCTGGTGATGATATTGAAGAAGTAGCGACTTACATCAATGGTCAATCTGATAAAATCTCAGCGTCTGTTGGTGATGAAGGTAAATTGCAATTATTTGTTGCAGAACCTGCTTTAGAAGGTGAACTAACTGTTTCTGGCAACTTAGCGACTGAGCTTGGTTTCTCTGGTGGTGCTGGTGAAAAAGCAACAGTAAGTGAACTAGATGTAACATCAGTTGGTGGTGCACAAGCTTCTGTTGGTGTTATTGATTCAGCACTTGCTTATATTGACCGTGAACGTGCTGATTTAGGGGCAAAACAGAATCGTCTTGGTCACAGTATTAATAACTTGTCTAACATTCAAGAGAATGTATCTGCTTCTAATAGTCGAATCAAAGATACTGATTTTGCTAAAGAAACAACTGAAATGACAAAAGCACAAATCCTTCAGCAGTCTAGTACATCTATTCTTGCTCAAGCGAAACAGTTACCAAACGCTGCACTAACTCTACTGCAGTAATTGAGTAACTAAACAACAGTCATCAAGATGAACAAGAGGTGCTCTCATCTCTCATCAACCTCTTGTTCAACTGATTGTTGTGCAAGCTTCAGGTAACTGGTTTTTTGTGTTCTTCTCACAGATCTCCTCATAAAAAGCCAGCCTAGCTTCATGCCCCGAGAGGGGCTTCCCTTCTTTTTAATACACTTTCCGTCACCTTTAATATTTCAAATGTCCTTAAGTTTATTTTTTCACTGCCGATAGTTAATAATCAGAGTCTGTTTATGTATCTGTATTGATTATTATGCCTCTATCAAGAACAGCAATTCAAACTAAATAGTAATGCTAGTTTTGGGTGATTTTCAATACAGAGATATAAGCAGATCTTAGTCTTAGTCACAAGAGGTCGAGATGACAATTACGGTAAATACAAATGTTGCCGCTATGATTGCGCAGCGAAATTTAACGACAGCAACGGATCATCTAAATCAGTCAATGGAGCGTCTCTCGTCTGGTAAGCGTATTAATAGTGCTAAAGATGATGCTGCGGGCCTTCAAATATCGAATAGACTGCAAGCTCAAATGAGTGGATTAGATGTTGCTGTTCGTAATGCAAATGATGGTATATCTATCGCTCAAACTGCAGAAGGTGCTATGAATGAAAGCACTAATATTCTTCAGCGTATGCGTGATCTTGCTCTGCAATCATCTAATGGTTCAAATACAAAGCAAGATAGAGAGGCTATTCAAGAAGAAGCGGATGCTCTTAATGATGAATTGAATCGTATTGCAGAAACTACTTCTTTTGGTGGACGTCGTTTATTGAATGGCCAATTTGGTACCTCTTCATTTCAAATTGGTGCAAACTCAGGCGAAGCCGTTCAATTAACATTAGGTAGTATGCGTTCTGATACACTAGAAATGGGGGGATTTACTTATACCTCTCAAAATCAATTGAATAAAGGTTGGGTAGTACCAGAAGGTGAGCAAACGCTTACGATGTCATTTGTTGATGAAAATGGCAAAGATCAAGAGATTACGATAGAGGCTAAAGTAGGTGACGACATTGAAGAGCTAGCCACTTATATCAATGGTCAGAATGAAACGATTCAAGCCTCTGTTGATGAGCAAGGCCAATTGCAACTATTTACGGCAGGAGATTTGGTTTCAAGCGCTGTTACTTTTGGTGGTTCACTATCTGCTGAGTTGGCTATTGGTGGAGCTGTGTTTGATACTGTAAACGATTTAGACTTAACGAGTGTTGGTGGTTCACAGCGAGCAATAGCGACATTAGATGCGGCAATGGGCTTTGTTGATAAAGAACGAGCAACGTTAGGTGCATTCCAAAATCGATTTGATCATGCAATTAATAATTTAAACAATATTAATGAAAATGTAGCAGCATCAAATAGTCGAATAGAAGATACGGACTTTGCTAAGGAAACGGTAGAGATGATGAAAGCTCAAATCTTGCAACAAGTGAGCTCTACTATTTTAGCACAAGCTAAACAAGCCCCTGATATTGCACTTAAGCTTTTGGGGTAATACCAAGTAAATTGGTAGTGAAGATAAATAGAGAACCAGCTGCGGCTGGTTTTTTTATGCCTTATTCTTATCCTACATAATTATCTGACTATTTATACCAATACAATTGATTAAATGATCTAGAAATCGATATTACTATTTTATCGATAGAGATTATTTAAATTAATGGTGTAGGTCTTAGCATGATTTGGTATAAATTAATTAGTTGGTTGTTATTTGACCGATCTGATAGGGGCTTTAGTATTTTTTTGTCAATTTTATCAAAAATGGAACCTGGCGCATAGTTCATAAAGTAACCAGTGAATTTATAAAGAAAGTGGTAAAGATTAATTTTTGACCGTCGCTAAGCTTAGTATCAGGCGCTAATAATAAGTAATTTAGTACTGACACATGAAGCTCAGTTTTCCGAACCGCGGAAAACATTCGGAAAACAAAACGGAGATATTATTATGTCAATTACAGTAAATACTAACGTATCAGCAATGACGGCCCAACGTTATTTAAATAATGCAACTGATGGCGTAAACAAATCAATGGAACGTCTATCATCAGGGTTTAAAATTAATAGCGCCAAAGATGATGCTGCGGGTCTACAAATTTCAAATCGTTTAACTGCACAAACTAGAGGGTTAAATGTTGCAGTTCGTAATGCTAATGATGGTATATCTATTGCTCAAACCGCTGAAGGAGCAATGAAAGAGTCAACTAACATATTACAGCGTATGCGTGATCTCTCATTGCAGTCAGCAAATGGTTCAAATACTTCATCAGATCGTGACGCGATTCAGCAAGAGGTCAGTGCATTGAATGATGAACTAAATAGAATTGCAGAAACAACATCCTTTGGTGGTGCCCGTTTATTGAATGGGCAATTTGGTACAAAATCTTTCCAAATAGGAGCCAACTCAGGTGAAGCGGTAATGCTAAATCTTAATAATATGCGCTCTGATTCGTCATCTATGGGAGGGGTTAGTTATAAAGCTGAATCTAGAGTAGATGCCAGTTGGGTTATTAGTAGTGAGAATTCAGAATTAACTATCTCCTTCATTAACCAGAAAGGAGAGGAAGAAGAATTAATTATTAATGCTAAAGTTGGTGATGATATTGAGCAGGTAGCTACTTATATTAACGGTCAAACAGATTCGATTAATGCATCTGTATCTGAAAATGGTGAACTTCAAATTGTTACTTCTAATAATAAAGTACAAAATGAACTCTCTTTCAGTGGATCTTTAGCTAATGAACTAAATATGAGTGGCCCACAAAATGAAACTGTAAAAAGTATTGATGTTACTACTGTTGGTGGTTCTCAAAAAGCAGTAGCTATTCTTGATTCAGCGATGCAGTTTGTTGATGCAAATCGTTCAGATCTCGGGGCATTCCAAAACCGTTTTAGTCATGCAATTTCTAATTTGGATAATATTAATGAAAATGTATCGGCATCAAACAGCCGAATTAAAGATGTTGATTTTGCCAAAGAGACAACAGAAATGACAAAAGCTCAAATACTTCAACAAGCAAGTTCATCAATTTTAGCTCAAGCTAAACAATCTCCAACAACGGCTCTTGCTTTATTGTAAGACGTTTATTGCAATCCTCTAAGATTATTGCACTCTCACACCATGTCAAAGCTGGGGTTTTCCTCAGCTTTTTTTATGGATAGTGTTTTTTCATTTACAAGTTAGTCACTTGTATATCGGATTAACTAATCTTCTTTGTTTGAAACTCAACCAATTAAAGTGGTATTTTTCTGATATTTAGAGACATATATCACGCTTTTTATCCATTTTTAAACTAATTTCGTTTTTTTTGCATTTTCTCCTAAAGAGTTTCCACCAACGAGCGATAACCTAATTACAAGACATAACGACTTGATAATTTGAAAGTGCTTTAAAAAGAAAAACTTAAAAAATTAAAAGTTTTTCTAAAGTAATTAGAAATGCGGTCGTTAAGTTAAGTATCAAACGATGATTAATACGGTTTCCGGTCCAGGAGCGGAGTGATTCGGAACCAAAGTGGAGAAACAAATTATGTCTATCAATGTAAACACAAACGTATCAGCAATGACAGCACAACGTTACCTAAATAACGCGACTAGCGATTTAAACACTTCAATGGAGCGTTTATCTTCAGGTCTTAAAATTAACAGTGCAAAAGATGATGCGGCAGGTCTACAAATTTCAAATCGTCTAACATCTCAAACTCGTGGTTTGGATGTTGCAGTTCGAAATGCTAATGATGGTATCTCAATGGCGCAAACAGCAGAAGGTGCGATGAAGGAAACGACAAACATCTTACAACGTATGCGTGATTTATCACTTCAATCTTCAAACGGTTCAAATACAGCAGCTGACCGTGGCGCGATTCAAGAAGAAGTGGTTGCTTTGAATGACGAATTAAACCGTATTGCAGAAACAACATCATTTGGTGGCTCTCGCCTACTAAATGGCCAGTTTGGCACTAAGTCTTTCCAAATCGGTGCAGACTCAGGTGAGGCAGTAATGCTAACACTAAACAACATGCGCTCTGATACGACAGAGATGGGTGGTCACACTTACTCTGCAACAGAAGGTAAAGGCGCAGGCTGGACAGTAGGTGCAGATAAGACTGAATTATCAATGAATTTTGTTGATAAAGATGGCAAAGAACAGAATATTACCATCAATGCAAAAGCAGGCGATGACATTGAAGAAGTAGCAACTTACATCAATGGTCAAAGTGATGCAGTAAACGCCTCTGTTACAGAAGAAGGTAAGCTACAAGTATTCGCTGCAGCAGAAGCAACGAATGTTGAATTTAGTGGCTCTTTAAGTAATGAGCTAGGTATGGGTAATAAAGTTACCGATACAGTGAAGAGTATTGATGTAACGTCGGTAGGTGGTTCACAGAAAGCGGTCGCAATTCTTGATGCAGCTATGCAGTACGTAGATGAAAATCGTGCAGATTTAGGTGCTTTCCAAAACCGTTTTAACCATGCTATCAGTAACTTAGATAATATTAATGAGAACGTGAGCGCGTCTAATAGCCAAATCAAAGATGTTGATTTTGCTAAAGAAACGACAGCAATGACGAAATCTCAAATCCTGCAACAAGCGAGCTCGTCTATTCTTGCTCAAGCTAAGCAGGCACCAAATGCAGCGTTAGGCCTGTTGGGCTAATCAGCATGTAACCACTTGTGAGAATGGAAGTTAATGTCATCTACATAGCTTCATCCCAACAGGTACTAAAGTAATCAAATTTACTTTTAAAATTAAACTATAGGCTATCTCAACGATGTATTTTGTAGAGGTGAGAGTCTACAAAATATATAAAGAGATAAGCTTTTAAATATACGTGAGAAACAGTGGTCGGTTCGGAGGATGAGACCAGACCGCCATTGAATTATCCTTAGGAGATCTATTTATGTCTATTACAGTAAACACTAACGTATCAGCAATGACAGCTCAGCGTTACCTAAATAACGCAACGTCTGATGTAAACCAATCAATGGAGCGTTTGTCTTCTGGTAACCGCATCAACAATGCTAAAGATGATGCTGCTGGCCTACAGATCTCTAACCGTCTAAACACGCAAACACGTGGTCTAGATGTAGCGGTTCGTAACGCAAACGACGGCATCTCTATGATGCAAACAGCTGAAGGCGCAATGAAAGAGACTTCAAACATCCTTTCCCGTGTACGTGACCTTGCTCTACAATCATCAAATGGTTCAAACACTGATGCTGACCGTGGCGCAATCCAACAAGAAGTAACGGCTCTTTCTGATGAAATGAACCGTATCGCAGAAACAACTTCTTTTGGTGGTACTCGTCTACTTAACGGTAGCTTTGGTACTAAATCTTTCCAAGTTGGTGCTGATTCAGGTGAAGCAGTAATGCTAACTCTGAACAACCTACGTGCTGATGAAGCAAACATGGGTGGCCAATCTTTCACTGCGAAAGAAGGCGTAGCTGCTGGTTGGACTGCGGCTAAAGGCGCAGACATGACTATCGAATTTACTGATAAGTCAGGTGAAGAGCAATCAATTACTATCAATGCTAAAGCTGGCGACGATATCGAAGAAGTTGCAACGTACATCAACGGCCAAACTGACAAAGTTAGCGCTTCTGTTGGTGAAGACGGCAAACTGCAAGTATTTGCTGGTAAAGGTACAATTGAAGGCGAAATCGCATTCTCTGGTGCTCTAGCTGACGAAACTGGTATGTCTGATGCAGTTCAAGCTAACAAAACTGTAGGTAACATCGATGTTACAACAGTAGCTGGTTCTCAAGATGCAGTAGCAGTTGTTGATGCAGCGATGAAGTTTGTTGATAGCCACCGTTCAGAGCTAGGTGCTTCTCAGAACCGTATGGACCATACTATCAATAACTTAGACAACATTAACGAAAATGTTTCTGCTGCTAAGAGTCAAATCAAAGACGTTGATTTCGCGAAAGAAACAACTGAAATGACTAAAGCTCAAATCCTACAGCAAGCAAGTTCTTCTATTCTTGCACAAGCTAAGCAAGCGCCAAACGCTGCTCTAGGTCTATTACGTTAATCCATGATTAAACGATAATACTAAAATAGGTAGGTGGGCGGCTTCATCGTCAACCCACTTACTGAATATGACAGCAGAGCCGCTCCTCTTGCTGTCTTTTTTCGTATTAGGAGGAAAATACTATGAATCTATCATCTGTATCTTCATCAATCCTGTCCTCTCTATCCTCAAGTAACGGCACGAAATTTGCTAGTTCACCTATGCAACCAACATCTTCTGTAAATACTAGTAATCAAATAGCGAAGAGTGAATCGTCAGAACCATTGACGCAGAGCCAAGCCATTGTTGTAGATGCAGAACAAAAGCTTGAAACGAAAAAGAAAGAAGAACTTCATGAAGCGATTAAAGAGCTGAATGAATACGTTAAAAGCGTTGATCGAGGATTATCATTTCATTTAGATGAAGAATCAGGGCGGCAGGTTATTACCGTTAGAGAAATTAGCTCTGGTGATATTATCCGCCAAATTCCCGATGATAAAATGTTAGAAGTTGCTAGAGACTTAGCTGCCAGTTCATCTGGATTAATAGCTGAGAGGATTTAATCGTTAATTGAGGAAAACACTTCATGAGTATGAGCCCTATGGGGATGGGTGGTGGCCTAGATATTAATTCTATGGTGGGCAAGATAGTTGAAAGCGAGCGCTTACCCAAGCAGCAGCGCATTGACCGAGAACGCTCAGATATAGATATGAATATCAGTGGTTATGGCCGTCTGCAAGAATCGTTAGATACCATGAAGAACCTAATGTCGACGTTTCGCCAAGAGGATACGTTTGCATCTCGTACTATTTCAAGCAGTGATGATGAAGTAGTAAGTGCAACCGCAACTCCTGAGGCGTTAGCTGGTCGATATACTATTGACGTATTACAATTAGCTCAAGCTCAAAAGTTGGCATCTTCACCAATACGTGATGATGCCAAATTCGGGCCGGGTAAGTTGGATGTGTCATTAGGTGATAAAACCTTCTCAATTGATATTATTGGTAAAAATAATAAAATTACTGATCTGTTAAAACAGATAAATAGTGCTCCTTCTAATCCCGGAGTACAAGCTTCTATTGTTAAAGATGATGGCGGCTCTCGCTTGATCTTAGCCTCTGACAAACCTGGTGAGAGTCATAAAGTTAAAATTGAAGTTGATGCCGAATATAATAATCAACTGCATCGCTTTGCTTTTAACCCTAACTTTGACCCTGCTATCTCAACTAAGTTTGATGTACCAACATTACTTGAATATCAAAATGTACCTGAAATTGCCGCTCAACAGCTAGGTGAACCTATTACTCAAGAGCAGGTACCAGAGCTTAGTGATGAAGAAAAGTACGCCTATTTTAAGCCGTTGATTGATGTTGCTAATCGCGAACTCGCAAGAGAAGAAAAAGCCGCAAAAGAGATACTTTTACAACAAGAAGCTACGGCAGCTCTTACTACCCTTGAAGATCCTAGTGATCCAACCTCAGGGATGTCCGGTTGGAGTGAGCGCACGGCAGGTACACTTCAAGCAGCTTTACCAAGTGAAGATGAAAAAATTGAACTAGCGAAAGCAGCAAAGCAAGGGGATCAAGACGCAGCAGAAGCATTAGCAGAAATAGGTCAAACACCAGATACTGTTTTTCAAGCTGCGGGTGTGACATATGAGCCACCGCAACCAGCACCCAAAAAAGATTTAGTTGATATAGCTAAAGAGAAAGTTGAGCTATTACCACCAACAATAAAAGAAATTGCAAAAGAAAAACTAGAACCGATTGAAAAAATAGTTCAAGCGATCAAACCAGAAGAGGCAAGAAAGCCTTTATATTCAGGACTACAAGAAGTTCAAACTGCTAGTAGTGCAAAAGTTGTTCTTGATGGTATTGCAAGAATTAGTAGTGATACTAATGTCATTCAAGATGCTGTCCATGGTGTTGATATTACCTTAAAAGGTACAACTGCTGAAGCCGGTAAACGTATTGAATTAGATGTTCAATTCGATAGAGAGAATGTAAAAGCGGCAATTGAACAATTTGTATCAACGTACAATCAATTTTATAAAACCACACAAGCTCTTGGCGGTTTTGATCCTGCGACGGGGCAAAGCGGCCCATTAGCAGGAGATAGTGTTGTTCGTTCTGCGGAATCTCGTTTAAAGTCGGTATTTGTTTCTCCTGTTGAATCAGCACCAAAAGATATTAAAACACTGATTGAGCTTGGGATCTCAACAACTCGTCAGGGTACTTTAGAGATCAACCATAATATGCTTGATCGACAGTTGAATGAGAACTTTAGTCAACTTCATACTTTCTTTGATGGACCTAAAGGGTTCGCTAAAAAAGTAGAAGATGCGATTCAAACCATGACTGGAGTTGCTGGTCCTATTAGGACTCGAATGAACACGATGCGAGATCAGAATTATCGCTTGAATGATCAACAAGTAGATTTAGATCGTCGAATGGAAAGTTTACAAGAGCGTACTCGTAATAAATTTGCCAATATGCAAGATGTGACAGGAAAAATGAAAGCACAACTGTCAGGTATGATGAACGCTCTAGGTTAACGAATATAACCAAGTGTAAAAATATAACCAAGTGTAAATTAGGTGTTCTCGATGGAACTATTACAGCAGTTAGAAAGATTAGATCAGCAATTACAAATGTTATATCAGAAAGGTGATATTAATTTTGAACAATTGACGGTTTTTTTATCAAATCGGGAACAACTTTTGCATGAATGTATGCAGGTGCCAGAAATAGTGAACTCTACGGAATGGCAAAGAGCAATTACAAGAACTGAGTCTATCATTAATGAAATGACACTCTTAGGTCAGCAATTTGCTTTAGATTATCAAAAGTTGAATCATGCAAATAAGTCAGTTCAACTTTATAGAAAATTTCAATAAGACTGAGGAAATACGATGAGAGGTTCATTACAAGCATATAAGAAGGTATCAATAGATAGCCAATTAAGTGCTGCATCACCTCATAAGGTAATTCAAATGCTAATGGCTGGTGCTATTGAGCGTTTGATTCAAGGTAAAGCAGCTATGCAGCAAGGTAACACGGCTGTGAAAGGTGAGCGTCTTGGTAAAGCATTAGATATCGTGATTAGTCTACGTTCATGCCTTTCGATGGATGACGGTGGCGATATTGCAAGTAATCTTGACTCATTATATGACTTTATGATCCGTCAAATCTCACATGCTAACCAAAAAAATGATACTCAAGCGATTGATGATGTCGTTGAGATGCTACGTGAAATTAAATCAGCATGGGATCAAATCCCGGCAGAGTTCCACAATTTAACAGCAGATCAAGTTGGTATATAGTATATATTTTATAAATCAAGGGTATTTTTCTTAATTTTATATTAACCTCACATTTACAGTATGACTGTCTAGATATTGACAGTCATGGTTGCCTTATTTTTCTTATGCGATAAAATGGTCGGATTATTTCGTTTCTGTTCAATGAATAGGCCACATAAATCAAAGAATTAAGGCATCGAACACTTCTATGCAAGGTTTAGGTAAAACATTAATTATTGAAGATGATGAGCAAAATCGACATAACCTTAAGGTAATTCTTGAGTTTATCGGTGAGAATTGCCATGCAATTTCAACGTCTGAGTTGTCCAATTTTGATTGGAACATTTCTTTAAGTGCTTGCTTTTTAGGACAGGTATCTAATAAAAAACAACAAGAATTAATAAAAGAATCATTAATTATTCATCATCATATCCCCATCATTACACTGGCTGGAGCGAGCCATGATATCGAGGGGCTAACAAATTATGTTGGTGAATTAAACCAACCTATAAATTATCCTCAATTGACGGATGCGTTACGCCATTGCCAAGAGTTTATGGGGCGTAGTGGCTTAGGTGTGCCTCACCTTGGCCGTAAAAATACGTTATTCCGTAGCATGGTAGGGCAAAGTCCGAGTATTAGTACTGTTCGTCATCTAATTGAGCAAGTTTCAGGTACTGAAGCTAGCGTCTTAGTGTTAGGTGAATCTGGAACAGGTAAAGAAGTCGTTGCTCGAAACCTTCATTATCATTCTCCACGTCGAAAAGGCCCTTTTGTTCCTGTTAATTGTGGAGCTATTCCGGCAGATTTATTAGAAAGTGAACTTTTTGGTCATGAAAAAGGGGCATTTACTGGAGCAATTACTGCTCGTAAAGGTCGTTTTGAATTGGCTCAGGGTGGAACTCTTTTCTTAGATGAGATCGGTGATATGCCGATGCCGATGCAAGTTAAATTATTGAGAGTTCTTCAAGAACGCTGTTTTGAACGTGTTGGCGGAAACCAAAGCATCAAAGCGGATGTTCGAATTGTTGCAGCAACACATCGCAACCTTGATGAAATGATAGAAAGAGGGATTTTCAGAGAAGACTTGTATTATCGATTGAATGTATTTCCAATTGAAATGCCTGCATTACGTGAGCGAAAGCAAGATATACCTTTGTTGTTACAAGAATTATTAGCTCGTATGGAGGCAGAAGGTAGTTCACGAGTCCGTTTGACTCCACGAGCCGTAAATTCGCTGATGGAACACCATTGGCCAGGTAATGTACGTGAGTTAGCAAACTTAATTGAGCGGTTAATGATTTTATTCCCTAGTGAATCAGTGGATGTAAATCATCTTCCAATGAAATATCGTTATAGTGATATTCCTGAATTTCAGCCAGAAAACCACTGTAAACAAACAGTTGAAGAACAAGAGCAGTCAGCATTAGCTGATATGTTTGCAAACTTTAATGAAAGTGGCTCAGCTTCTCATCCACAAACATCTCAAAGCTTTGGTGCTGTTTCAAATGATTTACCAGAAGATGGGTTAAATCTTAAAGAAATGTTAGCAGATGTTGAAGTTAATATGATTTGCCAAGCGCTTGAAGCTCAAAATAGTGTGGTGGCTCGAGCAGCAGATATGCTAGGTATGCGACGTACAACTCTTGTGGAAAAAATGCGTAAATACAATTTAAGTAAAGATGATCTCCGGTAGTTAATATTATTGCCATAATCTGCAAATATGACAGTGACAATAAATTGACAGGTCTCATTGGTTTTATTTAAGCTTTGATGAGTAACAATAAAAGGGCTGGCATTGTATGTGTGTTAGCTCTTTTTTGTTTTTAGAGAGAAGAATATTATGCAGGGACATCCTGAGAATGAAGTAAATTCACCTCTTGGTACTGTGGAAGAGCAAAATACACGATATAAGCAAGTGTTAAATGTAATGCCTGCAGGTGTAATCCTTCTCGATACACAAGGCGTGGTATGTGAAGTTAATCCTGAAGCGATTAAATTATTAGGTCCACCATTATTAGGTGAGCGTTGGTTTGAAGTTATTCAGCGCTCATTTGATCCTCGAGAAGATGATGGACATGAAATTTCATTACGTAATGGCCGTAAGGTTCGATTGGCAATTTCAGCTTCAGAAACGGGACAACTAATCTTGATTACTGATTTAACTGAAACTCGGTTACTTCAATCTAGAGTCAGTGATTTGCAACGTTTATCGTCATTAGGGAAAATGGTAGCTTCTCTTGCGCATCAAGTAAGAACCCCTTTATCTAGTGCAATGTTATATGCGTCTAATTTAGGCTCACCGAATTTGCCAGCAGCAACACATAAACGCTTTCAAACGAAATTAGTTGATCGACTGCATGATTTAGAAAAACAAGTTAATGACATGCTTCTTTTTGCTAAAGGTGGTGATAATAAAGTAGTTAAGTCTTTTACTATTGGTGAACTTGTTACCGAATACCGCCCAATGATTGAAACTGCGCTACAATCAAACCAAGTAGACTATCATTTGGAAGTTGAAAATGACGATACTGTACTAATGGGAAATGCCAATGCCATTGCTAGTGCCATTAGTAATCTGATCATGAATGCGATTCAAGCAATAGGAAAAGGCAGTCAAATCGATGTCTTTTTCAGACCAGTTAACGGATTTTTGAAAATCTCGGTACAAGATAATGGACCAGGTATTCCGTTAGAGCTTCAAGATAAAATTATGGAACCATTTTTTACAACGCGCTCACAAGGAACAGGTCTTGGTCTTGCTGTTGTTCAAATGGTTTGTCGAGCACACAAAGGGCAGCTTGAGCTGTATTCAGAGCCGGATGATGGCGCGTGTTTCACTATGTCTATCCCGCTTACAACAACTCAAATTGAACTTGGAGAATAAGAATGGCACAAAGCAAAGTATTAATCGTAGAAGATGATGAAGGTCTACGCGAGGCATTGATCGATACACTAGAATTAGCGGGTTATGAATGGGTTGAGGCCGATAGTGCTGAGACAGCATTACTAATTCTAAAAAAAGAAGCGGTTGATATTGTTGTATCTGATGTTCAGATGGCAGGAATGGGTGGCTTAGCATTATTACGTAGTATTAAATTGAACTGGCCAAATCTTCCCGTTTTATTAATGACCGCGTATGCGAATATTGAAGATGCGGTTTCTGCGATGAAAGAAGGCGCCATAGATTACATGGCAAAGCCGTTTGCGCCAGAAGTGCTATTGAATATGGTGAGTCGCTATGCGCCTGTCAAAAATGAACAAACAGGTGATGCAATTGTAGCTGATGAAAAAAGCCTTAAATTACTTAAGCTTGCAGATAAAGTCGCCAGAACAGATGCTAACGTTATGGTGCTTGGCCCAAGTGGCTCAGGTAAAGAAGTGATGTCTCGTTATATTCATAATAACTCTTTACGTAGTGAAGGGCCATTTGTGGCGATTAACTGTGCAGCAATTCCTGATAATATGCTCGAAGCTACTTTATTTGGTTATGAGAAAGGTGCATTTACCGGAGCTGTTCAAGCGTGTCCTGGTAAATTTGAGCAAGCGCAAGGTGGTACTATTTTACTAGACGAAATCAGTGAAATGGATCTTAGCTTACAAGCGAAACTACTTCGAGTATTACAAGAACGAGAAGTAGAGCGATTAGGTGGCCGTAAAAGTATTAAGTTAGATGTGCGTATTTTGGCAACAAGTAACCGAGATTTAAAAAAATATGTTGAAGAAGGAAATTTTCGAGAAGATCTGTATTATCGATTGAATGTATTTCCAATTACTTGGCCAGCATTAAAAGAACGTATAGGTGATATATCACCTATTGCACAACATCTTGTTGAGAGGCACTGTCAAAAACAAGGTTTGCCTGTTCCTGCTTTTACTCCTGAGGCAACTCTGAAACTAGAAAGTTATCCTTGGCCAGGTAATGTTCGTGAATTGGATAATGTTGTACAGCGAGCGCTTATTTTAGCTGAAAATATTGAAATTACAGCAGATGACATTTTATTAGAAGGTGTTGATTGGTCTGACGCAAGTAGCCTACAGCAAGTAGTTAGTGGTGAAGCACCAACGATTAAACCAGAGCAACAAGCACCGTCAATAAATGATAATGAAGAGTCAGTAATGGCGTCTGAAAGTGAAATATCGATGCCACAAAGTGGCTTAGGTGGTGAATTACGTGAGCAAGAGTTCATTATTATTTTAGAAACAATTAAAGCGTGCGACGGAAAACGTAAAGATGTCGCCGAAAAACTAGGTATAAGTCCACGAACTCTACGATATAAATTAGCGAAGATGCGTGATGCTGGAATAGATATCCCAAGTTAAAACAAAGGGTTATCATGTTTTATGTTTTGGTATGTAAATTGCTTTACATATCCCGGGTCGTAAAATAAAGTCAATTACTTGACTGGGTCGGAGGTAATAACATGAAAATTGATGGTTTACAGAGCGAAATGCAATCCATGATGCTTGACGCGTCAAATACAACGCGTCCAGCAACAGGAAAAGAAGTCGGTGCGGACTTTAGTGCATTATTTGCAAAAGCCGTGAATAATGTAAATGATTTACAAAAAACATCAGGTGATTTAGCCGTGCGTTTTGACCGAGGTGATGAAGGGGTCTCATTATCTGACGTTATGATCGCACGAAATAAATCAAGTGTTGCGTTTGATGCAACAATTCAGGTGCGTAATAAACTTGTAGATGCTTATAAAGCACTAATGAATATGCCTGTATAATTTCTAGGAATTAAAGCGTGTCAGAAGAGAACAAAAATACAGATTTAGCGGTATCTGATGATATACCAGCGGGTGGTTCGGCAGCATTAGATAGTTCAATGGATGTGCAAAACCCAGATGTAGATGAACAAAGTTCTTCAAAAATAGATTCAGCGCTAGGTAACTTAGATTTATTACGGCAGGTTATTTTAGTACTGTCTGTTTCTATCTGTGTGGCATTGATTGTTATGCTTTTCTTTTGGGTGCAAGAACCGGAAATGCGTCCACTGGGAATATATGAGACGGATGAATTAATCCAAGTGCTTGATCATCTTGATGCGCAAAAATCAGAATATAAACTAGATGGTAATACCATTTTGGTTCCAGCTTCTGAATTTAGCCAACTAAAACTTAACCTTTCTCGTGCTGGCTTAAATAAAGCAGTAGGAGAAGGTGATGATATCTTATTGCAAGATATGGGCTTTGGGGTATCACAGCGTTTAGAACAAGAACGTCTAAAATTAAGCCGTGAACGTCAGTTAGCAAGTACATTTGAGCAAATGCGACCAATCCGCAAAGCTCAAGTACTTTTAGCTATGCCAAAACAAAGTGTATTCGTTCGTCATAATCAAGAAGCATCGGCAACGGTATTCTTAACAATGAGAATGGGCGCGAATCTTAAGCAAGAAGAAGTTGATTCAATTGTTGATATGGTAGCAAGTGCGGTTCCTGGGATGAAACCAACACGAGTTACTGTAACAGATCAGCATGGTCGTTTATTGAGTTCAGGCACTCAAGATCCGATGGCAACTGCTCACCGTAAAGAGCAAGAATTAGAGCGTAAACAAGAACAATCATTGCGAGATAAAATTGACGCTATTTTAATTCCAATCTTAGGACTAGGTAACTATACCGCTCAAGTAGATGTCTCAATGGATTTTAGCGCGATAGAGCAAACTCGTAAGCAGTTTGATCCTCAAACACCATCAACACGAAGTGAGTACACGTTAGAAGATTATAATAACGGTAATGTTATCGCTGGAGTTCCTGGTGCATTAAGTAACCAACCACCTGTTGATTCAGCTATCCCTCAAGATATTGCAGAGTTAAAAGATGGCTCGGTACTTGGTCAAGGCTCTGTACATAAAGAAGCAACTCGTAATTTTGAATTAGACACAACAATAAGCCATGAGCGTAAACAAACAGGTACAGTTGCTCGTCAAACAGTTTCTGTTGCAGTAAAAGAGCGTCAAGCTGTGAATGCTGAAACAGGGGAAGTGACATATACCCCAGTATCTGCAGAGCAGATTGAGAAGATCCGCCAAATCATTATTGGTAGTGTTGGTTTGAATGAACAACGCGGCGACTTACTGAACGTACTAAGTGTTAAATTTGCTATTGAAGAACAACCAATCATTATTGACGTACCAATTTGGGAACATCCAAACTTTAATGACTGGATTAAATGGATTGCAGGCGCATTAGTTATTATTGCAGTGCTTCTTATCCTTGTTCGTCCAGCAATGAATAAATTGTTATTCCCTAACCAAGCTGGAGATGATGCAATCGCCAATGGTGAAGGTGCTGATGGTGAGATGGGCTTAATTGGCAGTGATTTGGATGGTGATGGATTTGAATTTGGTTCAGGTATTGATCTTCCAAACTTACATAAAGATGAAGACTTATTGAAAGCGGTTCGTGCTCTAGTAGCTAACGAACCTGAATTAGCAGCGCAAGTTGTTCAAAATTGGGTATCTGAAAATGGCTAATGAAGTTGTAGAAACAGAAAAGAAAGGCGAAGAGAATCAAGAGTTTGATCTCTCTTCATTATCAGGTTCTGAACGTGCAGCCATTTTGTTGTTAAGTTTAAGTGAGGATGATGCCGCTAGTATTATCCGTCACCTAGAACCGAAACAAGTTCAAAAAGTGGGCGCGGCAATGGCAATAGTTTCTGATTTAAATCAGACTAAAGTCTCTGCTATTCACCGTGCCTTTTTAGAAGATATTCAAAAATACACAACCATTGGTATGGGTAGTGAAGACTTTATGCGTAATGCATTAGTTGCCGCTCTTGGTGAAGATAAAGCGAATAATTTAGTAGATCAAATCTTGCTAGGTAGTGGTTCTAAAGGCTTGGATTCATTGAAATGGATGGATCCTCGTCAAGTGGCAAGCATCATAATGAATGAGCATCCACAGATTCAAACTATCGTATTATCATACCTTGACCCTGATCAGTCTGCTGAGATTTTATCCCAGTTCCCAGAGCGTGTACGTCTTGATCTTATGATGAGAATTGCCCACCTTGAAGAAGTTCAGCCCTCTGCACTTGCAGAGCTTAACGAGATCATGGAGAAGCAATTTGCTGGTCAATCTGGTGCTCAAGCTGCCAAAATTGGTGGCTTGAAAGCGGCGGCAGAAATCATGAACTACCTAGATAACAGTATTGAAGGTATGTTGATGGATCAAATCCGCGATCAAGATGAAGAAACAGCAACTCAAATTCAAGATCTTATGTTTGTCTTTGAAAATCTTATCGATGTACAAGATCAAGGTATTCAAGCATTACTGCGTGATGTGCCACAAGAAGTGTTACAAAAAGCACTTAAAGGCGCAGACGATGCACTTAAAGAGAAAATGTTTAAGTGTATGTCAAAACGTGCAGCAGAACTTATGCGTGATGATCTTGAAGCTATGGGGCCTGTTCGAGTAGCTGATGTTGAAGCTGCTCAGAAAGAAATTCTTGCAGTGGCGCGTCGAATGGCTGATTCTGGTGATCTGATGCTTTCAGGCGGTGCTGACGAATTCGTATAATATTTTTTCACGTCATTGAGTTATAATTAAACGGCTATTTCATTAATATATTGAAATAGCCGTTATGCTTTCTAATCTTCTTATTTTTACAGGCTATTATCATGAGTATCAGCAAAAAACGTGGCTTTATTCGCATTACCGATGAGAGTGAGCTGCAAAAAACTAATATTTGGGAGTCTCCCAACTATTCTGATCCTAACCAACCAGCTCGTGAAACTGCCTTAAATTATGATCCAAGTTGGAAGCCTGCATTACCAGAAGAAGAAAAAGAAGAAGAATTCGTCTTTACTGATGAAATTATCGAGCAAATTAAGCAAGGTGCTTATAATGAAGGCTTAGTTGAAGGCCAGGAAGTTGGTTACAAAGATGGGCTAGAAAAAGGTCAATCTGAAGGCTTTGAAGTCGGTAAACCTGAAGGCTATAGTGTTGGCTACCAAGAAGGTTTAGCTGCTGGTGAGGAAGAAATACAAACACGTATTCAGCAATTAATTGAAATGGCCGATAAATTTGCAGCACCATTAGAGCTATTAGACTCTCAAGTAGAAAAACAGCTAATTGATATGGTACTTGCTCTTACTAAAGAAGTGATTCATGTCGAAGTAAAAACAAATCCACAAGTATTACTTGATACTGTGCGAGAGTCTGTTGAGACATTGCCTGTTACTGAGCGAGAAATTAGTATTTTGTTGCACCCAGAAGATCATCAACGTGTTGTTGAAGCTTATGGAGAAGAAGCCCTAGAACAAAAACAATGGACTTTAATGTCAGAACCATCCATGAACTTGGGCGATATTAATATCCAAGCTTCAGATTCAAAAGTGAGCTACCTATTAGAAGAACGAATTAAGAGTGTGCTTAATAAATTTTGCGGTGTTAATCGTCATCAAGGAAATATGTAAATGTTGCAATTGTCTGAGCGGCTTGCTCAATACAAAACAACAGGACTAACAACCAGGGCAATTGCATCCGGAAAACTGGTTCGTGTTGTTGGGTTAACTTTAGAAGCAACAGGTTGTCGAGCTCCTATTGGTAGCTCTTGTTTAGTTGAAACTATTAGTGGTGAAATTGAAGCTGAAGTGGTTGGCTTCTCAGGTGATAACCTCTTCTTAATGCCTAGTGAGCAAGTGTCAGGCGTACTTCCTGGTGCAAAAGTGACTCCAATTGCGGACGGAAGTGGCATTCCTGTCGGTATGGAGTTACTTGGCCGAGTTGTTGATGGTGTTGGTAACCCTATTGATGGTCTTGGTGAAATTTATACTGAGAAAACGGCAAATTTTACTTCTGAACCGATTAACCCTTTATCAAGAAAACCAATTTCCGAGCCACTAGATGTAGGATTGAAAGCGATTAATGGGTTACTCACTGTAGGGAAAGGGCAGCGATTAGGTCTTTTTGCCGGTTCTGGTGTTGGTAAATCGGTGACCTTGGGTATGATGACTCGAGGAACAACTGCACAAGTTGTTGTCGTTGGTCTCATTGGTGAACGTGGGCGAGAAGTTAAAGAGTTCATTGAGGAAATCCTTGGCCCAGAAGGACGTCATCGCTCAGTGGTAGTTGCTGCGCCTGCTGACTCATCGGCACTGATGAGACTAAAAGGGTGTCAAACGGCCTTAACCATTGCTGAATACTTTCGTGACCAAGGGCTAGATGTACTATTATTAATGGATTCACTTACACGTTTTGCTCAAGCGCAACGTGAAATTGCTCTCTCTGTTGGTGAACCACCTGCGACCAAGGGCTATCCGCCATCTGTTTTTGCTAAATTACCGGCATTGGTTGAGCGAGCGGGTAATGGTAATGAAAATCAAGGTTCTATTACTGCTTTTTTTACAGTATTAACTGAAGGGGATGACTTACAAGATCCTATTGCAGATGCCTCTCGTGCAATACTCGATGGTCATATTGTACTTTCACGTGAAATGGCTGATGCCGGGCACTACCCTGCTATTGATGTTGAAAAGTCGGTCAGTCGTGTAATGCCGCAAATTACAGACGATGAACATATGTTAATGTCTAAAGTAGTAAGGCAAGTACTTTCCACATGTCGTAAAAATCAGGATTTGGTATCAATAGGGGCTTATAAGCCAGGAACGGATCCCGCTATTGATCAAGCATTTACCCTAAAGCCAAGATTAGATGAATACTTACAGCAGACAATGAAAGAAAGTGTGCCGTATGATATGTGTAAAAATATGTTGAAAATGTTATTAAGTGGCTAAGATAAATAATTAAGGAAAGCTCATGAGTAAAACTTTTAATTTTTTATTAGAACAATCTCAAGAGAGAGAGAATCAGGCTGTAATGGCTTTAACTAAAGCCAAGGCAGAATTAGACGATTTTTATGAGCAAGTGAAACAAATTGAGAAGTATCGCTTAGATTACTGTAATCAACTTCAACAACGTGGGTTAGAGGGGCTAACAGCAAGCCAATATAGCCATTTGAATAAGTTTTTAGTGCAGTTAGATGAAACGCTCACAAAACAAAAAAGTGCAGAATCTCATTTCACATCACAAGTTGATAATTGCCAAACTTACTGGCAGGAAACTCGAAAGCAGCGTCGTTCTTATGAGTGGATGATTAATAAAAAAGCAGTGGAGCGTCAAAAAATGCTCGATAAACAAGAGCAGAAAATGTTGGATGAGTTTTCTACATTACAATTTGCTCGTCGAGCCCAATCATAATTAGACGATTGGACTCCACTATGATTTATTTTTTAGTTAAAGCTGGCTTAATAATTGCTTAGTTATATCAATAACTGGGCCTTTATCGTCCTCGTCAAAAAATTCACACTCAACGTAGAGAAATGCAATGAGCAGCCATAACATATCCTTAAATAGTATCAATACATCAATTTCAGTTAAACCTGATACTAAAGTAATGTCTGCTGAAAGCTCTGAATCTGATGGCTTTCTTAAAGAATTAAAAGGCCTCATTGGGTTAAATGATTCGTCTGATGAAGTAAAAAAAGTAGAGATAAATTCTGAAGATGTAGAGACGCAAAAACAACAAGAAGTAAAGCTAGAAGATGTTGATAACACTGAGTTTTCTGAAAATGAAGAATTAAAACTTGAAGATGAAAAGCTTTCTAAATCGACTGCAACAAGAACAGAAGATGCAAGTGAGCTTCAGTCAGTAGAAGCTATAGAAAAAGAAGATGAAACATCAGAAAAAACAGTCCAGATTAATGATTCTATGCCTTCTGAAGACCAAAAGGTAATGATTGCGGAAGAGAAAATAAGCGAAGGTTCAGAGCTGCTATCTCGATTAGAGCAAGCTAATGGAGTCTTGGTCAGTCAGGGTAAATCTGAAAAAGATATCAAAAATGATGATATTGATTTATCTAAAATAAAAAGTGTTTCTGGGCAAAAGATTAGTGAAGAAAGTTCTACTGTATTAGTAGATTTATCTAAAAATGCAGAAACAGAGCTTACTGCTGCAGAAGCTAAAGAGATAAAAGAAGCGTCTGAGAGTGAAGTTAATACAGAAGCATTAATTACTCAAGCCAGTGTCGCTAGCATTACTGGAAAAGAAAGTAGTAAATCCGTTGGTGAAATAACAGACCCAGTCAAAGAGATTAACTGGGGACAACCAACAACCAAGACTGATGGAAGCGAAACTCAAGCGAAAGGTGATGCTTTAGGCAATAAAGAGTCAACAAAAGAATTATTAACATCAACAGCACTGATCGGAAAAGCAGAAGCAGAATCTGGTAAGCTTATAGATGCGAAAAAAGCAAAAATTGATATTTCAGCATTAGGAATGAATGCAATAGCAAATGGAGAAACGGTTAATTTAACAGATCCAAAAACCGCAGATTCCTTCGCTCAGCAATTAGCTAATGTTTCAGGAACAACAGCTACACAGCAGAGTGCAGCCGTGCAGCGTTCAGAAGCAGCAAATGTCCCATTAAACCTTCGTCATGAGCAAGTTAGTGATGAAGTAGCCGAACGAATTAATATGATGATGGCCAAAAACCTGAAGCAGATTGATATTCGTTTAGATCCACCAGAAATGGGTCGTATGCATATTCGTTTGAATATGGGCTCAGGAACTGACAGTGCAGGTGTTCAATTTACGGTAAGTAATCAACAAGCTCGTGATGCGATTGAACAAACGCTGCCTCGCTTACGTGAAATGTTTGCTCAGCAAGGGATCCAACTGGCCGATACTTCAGTACAGCAGCAAAATTCAGGTGAGTCTTCTCAATATGCTTATCAACAAGAAGAGCATAGCCGACAGGGTGGAGGGTTCAGTGAAGATATCTCAGAAGAACATGAAATCAATATTCAGGTATCAAAACCGGCCGATGGCATTAGTTTTTACGCCTAAAAACTTGTATATAGATTAGTGATTTAAGAATAATAATTAACAGTTTGTTCAAGAGGAAATATAATGGCCGATCAAGGTGACGCACCTAAAAGTAAAAAGAAACTAATTATCATCGTTGCATTAATAATCATATTACTTGCGGGTGGTGGCGGTGCTGCATGGTTCTTTATGTCTGGTGAGCCAGAATCTGAACCTACAGAGCAAGATATTGCCGCACTAGAAGCAAAAATGCCGGCATTATACCTTAACTTGCCACAACCATTTATTTTTAATGTAACTGGTGATAAGCGTGATCGTTTAGTGCAATTAAAAGTACAAATCATGATGCGAGGCGGTGATAATGAATCGGTCGCCAAGCAGCATACCCCATTGATAGAAAGTGCGTTATTATCAACGTTTGCTGCGGCAACTGTTGAGCAATTAAGAGAGCCTCGTGGTCGAATTGATCTGAGAGAGCAGGCGACACGTGATATTCAAGATGCCTTTACCAAAATTACAGCTAAACCTGTAATTGAAAAAGTATTATTTACTGACTTTGTAATGCAATAGGTTCAATGTGACAGATCTATTATCTCAAGATGAAATTGATGCTCTACTCCACGGTGTAGATGATGTAGAAGATGAAGTAGTCGGTGGTGCTGATGAAAATGTAGGTTCAATGAAGAACTTCGACTTCTCATCTCAAGACCGAATAGTTCGTGGTCGAATGCCTACATTGGAATTGATCAATGAACGGTTTGCTCGTCATATGCGTATTAGCTTATTTAATATGTTAAGAAAAACGGCAGAAGTTTCAATCAATGGCGTTTCTATGGTGAAATTTGGTGAATACCAAAATACGCTGTACGTGCCAACTAGTTTGAATATGGTACGTTTTCGTCCATTAAAAGGAACAGCGCTTGTAACAATGGAAGCGCGCCTTGTATTTATACTGGTAGAGAATTTCTTTGGTGGGGATGGTCGTTTTCATGCGAAAATTGAAGGCCGTGAATTTACGCCAACAGAACGCCGAATTATCCAGTTGCTCTTAAAAGTGATTTTTGAAGACTATAAAGAAGCTTGGTCACCAGTTATGGGGGTTGAATTTGAATATTTAGATTCAGAAGTAAACCCTACTATGGCAAATATTGTTAGTCCAACAGAAGTAATTGTTGTTAGTTCATTCCACATCGAAGTTGATGGTGGTGGCGGTGATTTCCACGTTGTATTCCCATATTCAATGGTTGAACCTATCCGTGAATTACTTGATGCTGGTGTACAAAGTGACAAAATGGACACTGATGTACGTTGGAGTAAAGCACTTCGTGATGAAATAATGGATGTTCCTGTTGAAATGAAAGTTAATTTATTAGAAACAGAAATTTCATTACGAGATCTTATGGATTTAGAAACAGGCGATATTATTCCTGTGGAAATGCCAGAAGCAGCTACGGTATTTGTTGAAGAGTTGCCGACCTATCGAGGAAAAGTAGGTCAATCAAGTGACAAATTAGCAGTACAGATTACAGAAAAAATTAAACGACCAGATATGGTAAAAACGGATCTCGCCTTCTTAGGTAAAGACGTATTGTTTGATTTAGATGATGAATAATAAGAAATAGAGAAGGTAGTAGATCATGGATTCAAATGAACAACAAATGGCAGACGAATGGGCTGCAGCATTAACAGAAAGTGCAGAAGCCGTAACCGCACCATTAGAAGATTTAGAAGAGCAAGAACCAGCGTTTAGTGAAGATGAACGTCGTAAGCTTGATACGATCTTAGATATTCCAGTAACAATTTCTATGGAAGTTGGACGATCACATATCAGTATTCGTAATTTACTACAACTTAACCAAGGCTCAGTTGTTGAGCTTGACCGAATTGCTGGTGAATCATTAGATGTAATGGTTAATGGTACTTTGATTGCTCATGGAGAAGTCGTAGTAGTGAATGATAAATTTGGTATTCGTTTAACAGATGTTATCAGCCAAACTGAACGTATTAAGAAATTGCGTTAATCGAACAACTTGAAAGAAGGAAAAGAAATGAAACAACTGAGTTTATTGGTCATGTTGCCTTTTCCTTTGTTCGCTGCTGAGCCAATTAATGCCGATTTAGCTGCAACCTTGGGATCTCTTATTTTTGTCATTGTTCTAATACTTTTTTTTGCATGGCTATTAAAACGAATGAGATTTCCCGGAGTTACAGGATCGGCAGGTAGCTCAATGAATATTGTGAAGCAGTTACCTGTTGGAACGAAAGAGCGAATAGCAGTAGTACAAGTTGGAGAGGAGCAATTCTTAATAGGGATCACTTCTCAAAATATCAATATGTTAAGTAAATTGGAAAAGCCTTTAGAGGTGAGTGAAAAAACACTTACACCTTTTTCATCCCAACTTAGCCAACTGATGAAGAAAGATGCTAAAAACTAATTTAATTGCCGCCTGCCTGGCGGTTTTTTCGCTTTTATTTATGGCATCTTCTGCGTGGGCGGTCGATGATTTAGCGAAAGCAATTCCTAAAACAGCGGCAAGTGCCGAAGGCATGACTGTTACCGCGATGGAAAAAGATTCAGGAGCCGCTAAAACCATTGCTCAAGGAAGCAGTGCTGGGAGCGGTATTCCAGCATTTACCATGACAACTAATGTAGATGGTGGTGAGGATTACTCTGTAAACCTTCAAATATTAGCACTAATGACCATGTTAGGCTTTTTGCCTGCAATGGTTATCTTGATGACCTCTTTTACTCGTATTGTTGTTGTTATGTCTATTTTACGACAAGCGATGGGTCTACAACAAACACCGTCAAATCAAGTGATTATTGGTATTGCGATGTTTTTGACTTTTTTCATCATGGCGCCAGTGTTTGATAAAGTAAATAACACTGCAATTCAACCTTATATAAACGAAGAAATAACGGCAAAAGAAGCATTCAATGTTGCACAAGTGCCAATGAAAGAGTTTATGCTGGCTCAGACACGAGTTAAGGATTTAGAAACGTTTGTTAATATCTCAGGTGTAGAAGCGAACAATCCAGAAGATGTACCCATTACCGTTATTATTCCAGCCTTTATTACGTCAGAGTTAAAAACGGCATTCCAAATTGGTTTTATGCTCTTTTTACCATTTTTAATTATTGATTTAGTCGTGGCATCGGTCTTGATGGCCATGGGTATGATGATGTTGTCACCGATGATTGTATCATTACCATTTAAGCTTATGTTGTTTGTACTGGTAGATGGTTGGAACTTAATACTCTCAACTCTCGCTGGCAGTTTTAGTACATAAAGGAGCTAATATGACCCCTGAAATGGCGATTGAATTATTCCGTAGCGCTCTCTACATGGTGCTCGTAATGGTTTGCGCTATCATTATTCCAAGTTTATTAATTGGTTTAGTGGTTGCTGTTTTTCAAGCTGCAACATCAATTAATGAACAAACGTTAAGTTTCTTACCACGTTTGATTGTTACACTTTTAGCACTAATGCTATTTGGCCACTGGATGACCCGAATGCTCATGGAATATTTTTATGAACTTATCGCGCGGATGCCAACAGTACTCTATTGATGTGTGTGAGTTGATGTTATGGAATACCCCACTCAAATAATTTTAGATTTTATTGCGGTCTACTTTTGGCCCTATACTCGGATCTCCGCTATGCTTATGGTGATGTCAGTATTTGGGGCTCGATTCGTGTCGCCTAGAATTCGACTTTATTTAGGGCTAAGTATCACTTTTGCTGTTATGCCTGCTATTCCAGCAATGCCTCCAGAAATTCAATTACTTTCTTTTCAAGGTTTTATGACCACGGCAGAGCAAATTATTATTGGCGTTGCCATGGGAATGGTTACTGTATTTGTCACACAAACCTTTGTATTGCTTGGCCAAATTCTTGGTATGCAATCGAGCTTGGGTTTTGCTTCGATGGTCGATCCTGCGAATGGACAAAATACGCCTTTGTTAGGTCAATTATTTATGTTTTTGTCTATTTTGTTTTTCTTAGGGACGGATGGGCATTTAAAAATGATTAACTTTGCAGTAATGAGTTTTACTACGCTCCCTGTTGGCGTTGGGAAGTTAACGAGTGTTGATTTTCAATCGCTTGCTGGTTGGCTTGGGATCATGATGAAAGCAGGCCTTAGTATGTCTCTTTCGGGTATTATTGCCTTATTAACGGTTAACTTATCATTTGGTGTTATGACGCGTGCTGCACCACAATTAAATATATTTTCTTTAGGTTTTGCATTCGCTTTATTAGTGGGTTTATTACTAACCTCTTATATTATTCTTGGGTTATTTACTCATTACGAACTTCACTGGGGACGTGCAGAAGCACAGATATGTAGCATGATAAGGTTAGATTGTTAATGGCCTACATAAACGTTATGGAGGTTAGCTATGGCTGACAGTGACGGTCAAGAACGCACGGAAGACGCAACGTCCAAACGCTTGCAACAGGCCAAAGATAAAGGGCAGGTTGCAAGGTCAAAAGAGTTGGCATCTGTGTCTGTTTTAGTGTGTGGCTCTGTTGCATTAATGTGGTTTGGTGAAGATGTTGCAAGAGCCTTGTTTTCTATTATGGAACGTTTCTTTTCTATTTCTAGAGAGGAGATCTTTGATACCAATAAATTATTAGAAATTGTAGGAGGAGCATTACTTGCTCTTATTTTCCCTGTCTTTTTAGTTCTAATCACATTATTTGTTGCCGCATTAATTGGGGCGGCAGGTTTAGGTGGAATTAGCTTTTCTGCTGAAGCGGCGATGCCAAAGCCTTCTAAAATGAACCCCATGTCAGGCATTAAACGTATGTTTGGTATGCAAAGCCTAGTTGAGTTATTAAAGTCTATTTTAAAAGTTGCTCTTGTTGGAGGTACGGCCTTTTATTTAATTAATAAAAGTAAAGCAGATCTCTTTCAGCTGAGTTTAGATACATATCCAGCTAATATTTTTCATTCATTGGATATTTTATTAAATTTTATTTTATTAATTAGCTGTACCTTGCTAATTGTGGTTGCTATCGATATCCCTTTTCAAATTTGGCAGCATGCAAATCAGTTAAAAATGACAAAACAAGAAATTAAAGATGAATATAAAGAAACAGAAGGTAAGCCTGAAGTAAAAGGGCGTATAAGGATGTTGCAACGTGAGATGACGCAACGAAGAATGATGTCAGACGTTCCCTCTGCAGACGTTATAGTTACTAACCCTGAGCACTATTCAGTAGCCTTACGTTATGATCAAAGTAAAGATTCAGCCCCAATTGTTGTAGCGAAAGGGGTTGACCACATAGCAATTAAAATTCGAGAAATTGCACGTGAACATGACATTGATATTTTACCAGCACCTCCATTAGCCCGTGCGTTATACCATTCAACAGAGCTAGAGCAGCAGATCCCTGATGGATTATTTGCTGCAGTAGCTCAGATCTTAGCGTATATATTTCAGATGAAGCAATATAAGAAAAAAGGGGGAACAAAACCTGAGCTTGATGAAGATACATTAACTATCCCCGACGAGCTAAAGAAATAGCTAAGTTAAATCGTGTTATAAACTCCAACTTTTAAGAAGGCATTGGTGATGAAGGTTTTGTAAATCAGTCTCACTAATGCTGTTTTCATTAAACATTACCCCAAGTTTTGATTGGGCTTCCTTTGTCTCTACATTTTTTATTTCCCCTGTTACAGAAATAGGCTCTGCATCATCAAGATCAATAGAAATCGATACTTTTTGATTTAGTAGATGGCTTGAAGTGAGTTTTGCTGGAAGAGTAATAGCACAGCCACCTAGTGATATATCGGTAATTAGCCCTGCTAAGTTATGACTTCCAAGTAATAACTTACATGAGAATTCAGTTTCAATTCGCTGATGTGTTCTGATTTTTTTTATCGATATACTTTTAGGAGCATGTAAACAAATCATCTCCATTGGACGATAAATTACAGAGTGAATCTCTGTTCTAAAAGCAATAACATCACGATGAGTTGTATTCGTAATTGACCGAAATGTTACATTAGCCCCTTCTAAATAGATTTTATTAAATTCTAAAGGTGGGGACTGAGGGTAGTCAATAAATACATACTGACCCTTTTTGAAACCAATAAGAGTAGAATTAGCTTGGGCAGAGTGGCCATTTGGACAAGTTACTTCAATAATAACCCTACCGCCAATATCCATTTTATTTAGTATATTTTGATTAGAGCTAAGAGAGACTGTTGTCATAGTTATACCAGCAGAAAAGCAATAACCACGATTATACAAAGGAAGGAATAACTTTCAATATAGATTATTATTTTCCCTTTAAAATTAAAATGTTAATTTCAAAGTTGTGATTATTATTACTTCTGTCAGAAAAGTGATTTTTAAGAGCCAAAAAAATGACATTAATCTGGCTTAAAACTTGCTTGTTCAGAATGAACACATGTTATCAGCCACTTATTACTGTTATTAGCAATTCAGTGTTACTAGCAATAAATACGAGTATAGAAGCAGAAGTAATGAAATTTCAAATTCCACTCCCGAACAAGCTGTCTGCCTTACAAGGTAAAAAATTTCCTGCAATAGGCGCTCCAATCTTGGTGCTGTCTACACTAGCAATGGTCATATTACCAATACCAGCGTTCTTACTTGATTTAATGTTCACCTTCAACATAGCTCTAGCGATGGTTGTTTTATTGGTGACTATTTATACTCGTCGTCCATTAGATTTTGCTGCATTCCCTACTATTTTGCTTGTATCAACATTATTGCGTTTAGCATTGAATGTTGCTTCAACTCGTGTGGTATTACTACACGGTCATGAAGGTCCAGGTGCAGCTGGTAACGTTATTGATGCATTTGGTAATGTTGTTATTGGTGGTAACTATGCGGTTGGTTTGATTGTATTCATAATCTTAATGATCATCAACTTTATGGTTGTAACCAAAGGTGCTGGTCGTATCTCAGAAGTAAGTGCGCGTTTTACTTTGGATGCATTGCCAGGTAAGCAAATGGCGATTGATGCCGATTTGAATGCCGGTTTGATTGATCAAGAGCAAGCAAGAACTCGTCGCTTTGAAGTTACTAAAGAAGCGGACTTCTATGGTTCGATGGATGGTGCCTCTAAATTCGTAAAAGGTGATGCTATCGCCGGTATTCTTATCCTATTTATCAATATTATCGGTGGTTTTGCTATTGGTATGGCACAGTTTGATTTAGGTTTTAGTGAAGCGATTCAAATCTACACATTGTTGACAATTGGTGATGGTCTGGTTGCTCAAATTCCATCATTACTATTATCTATTGGTGCTGCAATCATGGTAACTCGTCAGAATACTGATGAGGATATGGGAGAGCAGCTAGTGTTCCAACTAGTTGATAACCCTAAAGCCTTAATGGTAACCGCTGGGATCATGTTTGTTATGGGTATTGTTCCTGGAATGCCTCACTTTCCATTTATACTGCTTGCTCTTCTTGCTGGTGGTTGGGCGTATTATCTTAATAAGAAAAAAGAGCAAGAAGGTGATGAAAAGAAAGCCGCTCCCCCAATGGAGATCTCATCATCACAACCTAAAGAATTGTCTTGGGATGATGTTCAACCTGTAGATGTGATTGGCTTAGAGGTAGGTTATCGTTTAATCCCAATGGTTGATAAAGAGCAAGGTGGTGAGCTACTTGATCGTGTGAAAGGTGTTCGTAAAAAATTATCACAAGACTTTGGATTTTTAGTACCTGCAGTGCATATTCGAGATAACTTAGAATTACCACCAAATGTATATCGAATAACCTTAATGGGAGTTGCAGGTGGTGAAGCAGAGATCCGTCCAGACAAAGAATTAGCGATTAACCCAGGCCAAGTCTATGGTGCCATTGAAGGTGAGCCAACATTTGATCCTGCGTTTGGTTTGGAAGCGGTTTGGATTAACGAAGAACAAAGAGAACACGCTCAAGCATTAGGTTATACAGTAGTAGATGCAGCTACAGTGCTCGCAACACATTTGAGTCAATTATTAACCAATAATGCAGCTCAATTACTAGGACATGAAGAAGTCCAAAACTTGTTAGAGCTATTATCTCAAAGTTCCCCTAAGTTAGTTGAAGGCCTAGTTCCGGATCAATTACCGTTAGGTGCGGTAGTAAAAGTACTTCAGAATTTATTGAACGAAGCCATTCCAATTCGCGATATAAGAACAATTGTACAAACCTTGTCTGAATATGCTCCGAAGAGTCAAGAACCTGACATTTTGACGGCTGCGGTTCGAATATCTTTAAAACGTTTAATTGTACAGGAAATCAATGGGATAGAGGCTGAAATGCCGGTTATTACCTTAATTCCTGAATTGGAACAAATATTGCATCAAACTATGCAAGCATCAGGTGGCGAAACTACAGGTATTGAACCAGGATTAGCTGAGCGTTTACAGACTTCTTTAACTCTAGCAACACAAGAACAGGAGTTAAAAGGAGAGGCAGCGGTTCTATTGACCTCAGGGGTACTACGTTCAACATTAGCGAAGTTTGTTAAAAATACAATTCCTAATTTACGCGTGCTTTCTTACCAAGAGATCCCTGATGAAAAACAAATAAGAATTGTTCAAGCCGTTGGTAATTAACCGCGTCGATATATTTAGCGCAGGAATACGATATTGAAAATTAAACGATTTTTTGCAAAAGATATGCGTTCAGCTTTAGTTCAAGTAAAAGAAGAACTTGGAGTTGATGCAGTTATCATGTCAAATAAAAAAGTCACAGGTGGCATTGAAATTGTTGCTGCTATAGATCCGAGTGCCCAACCTGTATCACTTCCATCACCTCGTCAAATTGAGGAGGATAAAGTGAGTGTTGGTAAAGGCTCAATGACTCGACGTTTTGCTAATATGATAAAGCAGTATGGTTCAAATACTAATTCCGCAGAACCTGAAAAGGCAGAGCGCGAAGAAGATAGCTTAGCTGCATTATTAAAACGCCAATCCAACTTCAAAGGCAATTCTAATCATTCGTATCCAGAATCAGGCATGTCAACACCAAAGCTAGACACTTCGGAAATGACTCGTGCGATTCAAAATAATCCAAATCTAGCGCACCTGATTTCAGATGATCCAGTTGGCCAACAGAATAAATTAACTCAACCAAAACTTGATCCTTCTCGTTATGAGAAAGGCCGTTCATCAAAGAAAGACTCTAATGAAGAATTAGAAAGCATGCGCTCTGAAATGTCTTCAATTCGACGTTTATTAGAACATCAAGTATCAGGCTTAATGTGGCAAGAGGTTGAGCGACGTGAACCATTACGTGCGATGTTAATTAAGCGTTTAGAAAAAATGGGTTTATCTGCAGAGCTTTCAGATCAGCTTGCTTGCTATATTCCTGAAGATACACCACCTCAAGATGCTTGGTCTGCGTTACTTAAATTATTAGCAGAACAGATACCAACGTCAAAAGTAGATACGTTATCTCGTGGCGGCATTATTGCCTTATTAGGCCCGACAGGTGTTGGAAAAACTACAACAATAGCAAAGCTTGCAGCACGAGCGGCGATGGAATATGGTCCTGATCAGGTAGCGCTAGTAACGACAGATACATTCCGTATTGGCGCACAAGAGCAGTTAGCTATTTATGGCCGTATCATGGGTTGCCCAGTACGTATTGCTAAAGATGCAGATCAATTAGCATCAGTTTTGCATCAGCTACGTAATCGTAGATTAATTCTTGTAGATACAGCAGGGATGGGGCAGCGTGATGTGAGATTAACCGAGCAGCTTGATACCTTAATGGAAAACCACAGCGCTCAGATCCACAGTTATTTAGTTATGCCAGCGACAGCACAGCGTCAGGTATTGCAGGAGACTATCGATCACTTTAAGCGCATTCCGTTATCAGGATGCATCCTTAGTAAAATCGATGAGTCTTTAAGTTTAGGTGAGTTAATTAGTGTCACTATTGAGAATGGTCTTCCTATATCTTATATAGCTAATGGTCAAAGAGTGCCGGAAGATATTGTATTAGCACAACCTAAATACCTAGTAGCGAAAGCAAATGAATTGCTAGAAAAAGCAACAGAAAAGGATCCTCATTTCTGGAATAGCGATATGCCAGAGGTAGATAATTTATGATTGATAATAATATATACGATCAAGCAAGTGGATTACGACGTCTAACAAAGCCGACTCTTACAAAAGTAATTGCAATTACTGGAGGAAAAGGTGGGGTCGGAAAAACTAATGTAACCTTAAATCTAGCGCTATCACTTGCTCAGCAAGGAAAGAAAGTGATGGTTTTAGATGGCGATTTAGGGTTGGCTAATATAGATATTATGCTTGGTGTTCGGTCTTATAAAAATTTAGGTCATGTTCTAGAAGGCGAATGTGATTTAGCTGATATCATTGTTGAAGGCCCGTTTGGTGTTAAGTTAATCCCTGCAACATCAGGTACTAAATCAATGGCAGAGTTAACTCCCGCGCAGCATGCTGGTTTAATTCGAGCCTTTAGCAGTCTTGAAGAAGATATTGATATATTACTAATTGATACGGCTGCTGGTATATCCGATATGGTTACTAGCTTTTCTCGTGCAGCACAAGATGTCGTGGTTGTTGTATGTGATGAACCAACATCAATAACAGACGCTTATGCACTAATTAAGCTATTAAGTCGTGAACATAATGTTCAACGATTTAAAATTGTTGCTAATATGGTGAGAAGTTATCGTGAGGGTCGTGAACTTTTTGCTAAACTAACTTTAGTAACAGATCGTTTTTTGTCTGCAAGTATGGAACTTGTTGCTTGTATTCCATTGGATGAAAAGGTACGGTTGTCTGTTAGAAAGCAAAAGGTAGTTGTTGATGCATATCCTCGCTCTCCAGCTGCTCTTGCTATGAAATCGTTAGCGAATAAAGTGATAACTTGGCCAGTGCCTAAAGCACCAAGTGGTCATTTAGAGTTTTTCGTTGAAAAATTATTGCGAAATGAGAAAACAAGTGAGGTAGAGGACGACTATGTCTAATAGCTTAACTTATGATCATAAAGGCAATGTAAATAGTCAAAAGGCATTTTTAGAGCGTTACTCTAGCTTAGTTAAGCGAATTGCACATCATTTAATGGCAAGATTACCAGCAAGTGTTCTTGTTGATGATTTAATTCAAGCTGGAATGATTGGTCTTCTTGAGGCTCAGCAGAATTATGATGGAAGCAAAGGTGCCAGTTTTGAAACCTATGCAGGTATCCGAATTCGAGGCTCAATGTTGGATGAAATTCGACGTGGCGATTGGGTTCCTCGCTCTGTACATAAAAATGGTCGGATGATAAATTCGGCAATTAAAGAACTTGAAGCTAAACTTTATCGAGATCCTACCGATAAAGAGATAGCAGACTATTTAGAATTATCGTTAGATCAATATTATCAGATACTTAAAGATGTGAATTGCGGTAAACTAGTTGGTATGGAAGATTTAGGTGTTTCTGATGATGTTATTACAACAGAAGAACAAATGAATGATAATATTCCATTTCAAGGTGTTGCCGATGAACATTTTCGAGTTGCTCTTGTTGAAGCGATTAAAACCCTTCCTGAAAGAGAAGCTCTAGTTTTATCTCTTTATTATGATGAAGAGCTAAACTTAAAAGAAATTGGTGCTGTAATTGGTGTCAGCGAATCTCGCGTCAGCCAAATACACAGCCAATCAATGCAACGACTACGGGCCAAGTTATCATCTTGGACAGTAGAATAATTAAATCTCGTTACTTTGCCCTCACTGGAGGCGATTTTGAATAAAAACATGAAGATCCTTATTGTTGATGACTTCTCAACGATGCGCCGTATTGTAAAAAACTTATTACGTGACTTAGGTTTTAATAATACCCAAGAAGCAGATGATGGTTTAACAGCACTACCATTGCTTAAAAAAGGAGGTTTCGATTTCGTAGTAACAGATTGGAACATGCCTGGGATGCAAGGGATCGATTTGCTAAAGACAATTCGTGCAGATGACGAATTAAAACACCTACCAGTATTAATGATTACTGCTGAAGCGAAACGTGAGCAAATCATTGAAGCAGCTCAAGCTGGTGTAAACGGCTATATTGTTAAGCCATTCACTGCTGCAACGTTGAAAGAGAAACTAGACAAAATTTTTGAACGTTTATAAGTAAATGTTGCGCTGTAAGGATTAGCCAAAATGATTTCATTAACAGATGCAAAAGAGCTTGTCGCCTTACTCGAAGATGGCAAGCAAGAAGAAGCCGATCAATTTGTTGCTTCATTAGTACCTCCTAGCGAGCAACCAATATTGCAAGAGGTTGGTTCTTTAACTCGTGATCTTCATGAGTCACTAAAGAACTTTAAGCTTGATCACCGAGTTGTCGCTATTGCTAATGATGAAATTCCAGATGCTCGGGATCGTTTGCAATATGTTATTGATAAAACAGAAATGGCAGCCAATAAAACGATGGATGCTGTAGACCGTTCATTGCCTATTGCCGATGAGTTACATGGAGGGCTTCTTCAGGTCCGCCCTCAATGGAATAGTTTAATGAAAGGGCGCATTGAGTTAACTCAATTTAAAGATTTATGCCACAATATTGATGGATTATTAACCCAAGTTGAGGGGAATAGTTCAGAGTTGCGTAATGAGTTAACAAACATCTTAATGGCGCAAGATTTTCAAGACCTTACAGGTCAAATAATTAAACGAGTAATTACGTTAGTTCAAGAAGTCGAAGATCGATTGGTTGATATTTTGACGTTGTTTAAAGTAGAAGAGCAACTTGAAGCGGAAGAAGAGGTAATTAAACCTTCAGAAGCAGAAGGTCCTATCTTAAACCCGCACGAACGTGAAGACGCAGTGGCATCGCAAGATGATGTTGATGACCTATTAGCCAGTTTAGGATTTTAGAGGAATATTATGAGCTTTGAAATGGATGAAGACATCCTGCAAGATTTTTTAATTGAAGCAGGAGAAATTCTTGAGCTACTTTCTGAACAATTAGTTGAATTAGAGCAGCGTCCAGATGACGGTGAGCTATTAAATGCTATTTTTCGTGGCTTTCATACGGTAAAAGGTGGCGCAGGTTTCCTTTCATTAACTGAATTAGTTGACGCCTGTCACGGTGCTGAAAATGTATTCGACATTCTTAGAACGGGTAAGCGTAAAGTTACTTCTGAGTTGATGGATACCATTTTGGAAACACTAGATAGCGTAAACGTTATGTTTGTTGCTGTTCAAAATGGTGAGTCATTAGTCGCTGCGGAAAAACGCTTGCTTGATGAGTTACATCGCCTTAGTAAACCTGCATCAGAAAGTGAATCAGCACCAGCAGCAGAAGTTACGGCTCCTGTAATTGAAGCTCCTGCTCCTGTGATTGAAGAGGTTGTCGTTGAGGCTGCTCAAACAGCACATGATTCTCTTGATGATATAACAGAAGACGAATTTGAAAAGCTACTCGATGAATTACATGGTAAAGGCGTAGCGCCAAACTTAAATTCGACACCAGAGGTGAGTAAGCCTGTAGCTCCAGCCCCAACTAGTGTAGTTGAAGCTGGTGGTGATATTACTGATGATGAATTTGAAAAATTACTTGATGAGCTTCATGGTTCTGGTCAAAGTCCAAGTAATTCAGCAACTACACCAAGTGCAGATATAAAGTCAGTAGATGAAGTCCTCTCGGGCGATTCGGATTTAATGAGTGATGATGAATTTGATAAGTTATTAGATCAATTGCATGGCTCAGGTAAAGGTCCTACTGATGAAGAGTTAGCTCAAGCTGTACAACCGGCCGCATCAATTGCTAAACCAGAACCGGTAGTAGAAAAAGCGCCAGAAACGCCAGCGCCAACTCGTACGACAGCACCAGTTACTCCTGCACCAACAAGAACTAAAGCTCCTGAAGAACCGAAGCCTGCAGTAAAAGCACCAGCTAAACAGCAAGCAAAACCGCAAGCTGAAAGTACGGTTCGTGTAGATACGTCAACACTAGACAACATCATGAATATGGTGGGTGAGTTAGTGTTAGTTCGTAACCGTTTAGTTAGTTTAGGTTTGAATAGCAATGACGAAGAAATGTCAAAAGCTGTTTCAAATCTAGATGTTGTTACTGCTGATTTACAAGGCGCAGTAATGAAAACTCGTATGCAACCGATTAAGAAAGTATTTGGTCGTTTCCCTCGAGTTGTACGAGATTTAGCCCGTACGTTGAAAAAAGATATTGTGCTGGAAATGCGCGGTGAAGAAACTGATTTAGATAAAAACTTAGTAGAGGCTCTTGCTGATCCACTAATTCACTTGGTTCGTAACTCAGTGGATCATGGTATCGAAATGCCAGATGTTAGAGCTAAAACTGGTAAAGATCGTACAGGTAAAGTTATTTTATCTGCTTCTCAAGAAGGTGACCATATCTTACTAAGCATCATTGATGATGGTGGTGGTATGGATGCTGATAAACTTCGTGGAATCGCGGTAACTCGTGGCTTAATGGACACAGATGCTGCATCTCGTTTAACAAATAAAGAATGTTATAATTTGATATTTGCTCCAGGTTTCTCCACTAAAACTGAGATTTCAGATATTTCAGGCCGTGGTGTAGGCATGGATGTAGTAAAAACGGCGATTAATCAGTTAAATGGCTCAATTGATATTGATTCAAGTATGGGTGAAGGAACTAAGATTGTAATCAAGGTGCCATTAACCCTAGCAATTCTACCAACTTTAATGGTCGGTGTTGCTAATCAACCATTTGCTCTGCCACTTGCAAGTGTGAATGAGATTTTCCATCTAGATTTGTCTAAAACCAATATTGTTGATGGTCAGTTAACAACGATTGTACGTGAGAAATCGATTCCACTGTTCTACTTACAGGATTGGTTAGTTCCTGGTTCTCGTCAAACAGAACGTAAGGGATTAGGCCATGTAGTTATTATTCAATTAGGTGCGCAACGTGTTGGTTTTGTTGTAGATACATTAATTGGTCAAGAAGAAGTCGTAATTAAACCTCTTGATGAATTACTACAAGGAACTCCTGGTATGGCGGGTGCGACCATCACTTCTGATGGGCATATAGCATTAATTCTCGATGTACCTAATTTGCTTAAGCGTTACGCAGTTCGCATGCGTTAATGCACAAGGATAGATATGGCAATACAAGTATTAGTTGTTGATGACTCAAGTTTCTTTCGTCGTCGAGTAAGTGAAATTATTAATTCAGATCCACGTCTTGAAGTAATGGACGTCGCCGTGAATGGTAAAGAAGCAGTAGAGAAAGCGAAGTCATTAAAGCCTGATGTAATTACGATGGATATCGAGATGCCAGTAATGGATGGTATCACTGCCGTAAGAGAGATTATGAAGGTTTGTCCAACGCCGATCTTAATGTTTTCTTCTTTGACTCATGATGGCGCGAAAGCAACTTTAGATGCCTTGGATGCTGGTGCATTAGACTTCTTACCTAAAAAGTTTGAAGATATTGCTCGTAATCGTGATGAAGCTGTTGCTCTATTACAAAAGCGTATTAGTGAAATCGCTCGTAAAAAATCATTTATGCGTCGTCCTGCACTGTCTACACAGACAGCAAGTACGGCAACAACAGCAACACGCTCAACAGTACCTCGTGTATCTACCTTGACTTCAACTACACCGTCGTCACCGGTAAAAAACGCCTCAGTACCACTAGTAGGCCAACGTTTTAAAGCTACAGGTAAGAAATATCAACTGACAGCAATTGGAACCTCAACAGGGGGGCCAGTTGCTTTACAGAAAATATTAACGGCTATTCCGGCTAACTATCCGCATCCAATTATCTTGGTTCAGCATATGCCAGCCACGTTTACCGCAGCTTTTGCTGCTCGGCTGAATAATTTATGTCAAATTCAGGTAAAAGAAGCTGAAGATGGTGATGCTTTAAAACCAGGTTGTGCGTACCTCGCTCCAGGTGGTTTACAAATGATGATTGATGGCCGTCCTGGCTCTTCTCGTTTGAAAATTTTAGATGGTGGCGAGCGTATGAATTATAAACCTTGTGTTGATGTTACGTTTGGTTCTGCGGCAAAAATTTACGGTGATAAAGTGCTTTCTATGATCTTAACAGGCATGGGCGCGGATGGGCGTGAAGGTTGTCGTATGTTGAAAGCTGAAGGTGCGACAGTTTGGTCTCAAGATGAACAGAGTTGTGTTGTTTATGGCATGCCTCAAGCAGTTGATAAAGCAGGTTTGTCTTCAGAAAGTTTACCGCTTGAACGTGTAGCAGAACGAATGCTTGTTGAAGTTGGATTGAAGTAGGAAGAAATAATGATCGTCTGGAGCATAGCGAACCAGAAAGGTGGTGTTGGTAAAACAACAACAACAATTACGTTAGCCGGTTTATTAAATCAGCGTGGTAAACGCGTATTGATGGTAGATACAGATCCGCACGGCTCTTTAACTACCTACTTAGGCTATAATTCAGACGATTTACCTTGCAGTCTTTTTGAGTTATTTCAGTTGCCAACGATAAATAAAGCCACGGTTTCTCCTTTTGTTCTAAAAAGCGACATACCAGGCTTAGATATTATTCCTGCACATATGTCATTAGCGACCCTTGATCGAGTTATGGGTAATCGCAGTGGAATGGGACTAATATTAAAACGCGCAATTAAGGCGTTAGAAGATGAATATGATTATGTATTGATTGATTGTCCACCTATTTTAGGTGTAATGATGGTGAATGCATTAGCAGCAAGTACTCGAATTCTGATCCCTGTTCAAACTGAATTTTTAGCAATGAAAGGTTTGGAACGAATGATGAGGACATTAGCCATTATGCAGAAGAATAAGCCTTCTCTGTTTGATGTTACTATCATTCCGACAATGTATGACAAGCGAACTAACGCTTCTCTACAAACGCTAATGGAATTAAAAAATACATATAATGATAAAGTGTGGGCATCTGCAGTACCTATTGATACTAAATTTCGAGATGCAAGCTTGAAAAGAATGCCGCCTTCGTTTGTCTCTCCAAATAGTAGAGGTGTATTTGCTTATAAAACATTATTAAACTATTTGGAGAGATTAGTTTAATGGCTGGTTTTAAAACACTTACCAGTGAAGAAGCGCTTGAAGATTATTTTTCAGCACTACTTGAAGAAGAAGTACTTGAGCTAATTCCTGATACAGAGAATAATATTCTGCCAGAGCCAGAGCCAGAGCCAGAGCCAGAGCCAGAGCCAGAGCCAGAGCCAGAGCCAGAGCCAGAGCCAGAGCCAGAGCCAGAGCCAGAGCCAGAGCCAGAGCCAATTAATTGGGAATCACCATCGGCGACGTTGGAAGTGGTGCCGAGTGTCCAATATCAACCTCAATTCATTAATGCAGATAACGACGTTGATGATTACCCATTTGAGTTACCACAATTAGAAGATGTTCAACGATTACTAAATCAACTAGAGAATTCTCAGCTTGAAGCTCAGGTTGAAATTGATTCGTTAGTTTTTGATGAAATAACAACAATACCAGAATCTGCTGTTGAAATTAAAGTTGAAGTAGAAGAGGTAGTGATTGATCTTCCTCAAATAGAAGAGAAGGAGCCTCAAGAAGTATTTAATGAAGATCTTGATCTTTCTGCTTGGGATATTTCTGATAAAGTTAATATAGAGACTTCTTCAGAAGTTACTATCGAAGGGCTTCAGTCTATAATTGAAGAGCCTCATGATATCTCTGATGTTGATACTGAAATAGAACTTGAAATACAAGTAGGCAAAGGTTCACCTCCTAGTGGGTTAAGCTGGGAGAATGCAGAGTATGAAGAAGAATTTCAAGTGTTATTCTTTGAGGTTATGGGTGTAACTTTTGCCGTGCCATTAGCACAGCTTGGTGGTATTCATCAAATAACAGAATTGAGTCATTTAATTGGTCGTCCAGATTGGTATCTAGGGTTACAAAATAACCGAGAAATGAAGATAGACGCCTTAGATACCGCTAAGTGGATAATGCCACAAAGTATCAAGGATGAAGATTATAAAGAAGATTATCAGTACCTTGTTATGCTCGGAGAGAGTAAATGGGGACTTGCGTGTAATGCGTTAGCCGGAACTGAAACCCTAACTAGTGATCGTATTCGCTGGCGTGAAACGGCTGGTAAACGTCCGTGGTTATCGGGAATGGTAAAAGAAAAGATGTGTGCCTTGATCCATGTTGAGGCGATGATTACGATGCTTAATGCCGGTCTGGACATTAAGGGAATAGAGTAATAAAACTCTAAGAGTACGAGGAAATAATAATGTCTCAGGTTAATGAAGTAGAGATCCGTAAAGATCAAGTTAATGATGAAGTATTACAATGGGTAACGTTTCAACTAGAAGAAGAAACGTACGGCATCAATGTAATGCAAGTTCGTGAAGTATTGCGTCATACAGAAATTGCTCCTGTACCTGGTGCACCAGATTATGTTCTGGGTATCATTAATCTTCGTGGTAACGTTGTAACTGTTATTGATACTCGTTCACGATTTGGTTTGATGCAAGGTGAAATTACCGATAATACTCGTATTATTGTTATTGAATCTGAGCGTCAAGTTATCGGTATTCTAGTTGATAGTGTTGCTGAAGTTGTATATTTACGCTCATCAGAAATCGATACGACACCAAGTGTTGGAACAGAAGAAAGCGCGAAATTTATCCAAGGCGTTAGTAACCGTGAGGGTAAATTACTTATCTTGGTTGATCTTAACAAACTTTTGTCTGATGACGAATGGGATGACATGGCAAGCCTATAATGGTTGATATATTAACTCAGCTCTCAGAGCTATTTTCTGCCATTGCAATAATCTCAGTACTTGTGATTTTTGTGTTGTTTAATCGTAAGAATATACAGTTAATGAAACAATTAACTGAGGTTCAAGCAGAATACAAACAGCTTCAAAATGAACAGATAAAGTTGAAGAAGCAGTTTGTAGAATTTCGCACTGGCTCTATTAATATAGGGCAAAAAGTGTCAGAAATAACTCAGCTAAGCCAGCATTTTGATGAACGCTTAAATGAATTAGAAAATACAGATACTGATGGTCGTTTGTATTCAAGAGCGAATAAGCTAGTTCAATTAGGCGCTGGTATTAATGAGCTAATGGAAGAGTGTGAGCTGCCAAAAGCAGAAGCAGAGTTAATGATGTCTTTACAAGCTAAAATTGCAGCAGGTAAAGGCTCTATCCCACCGTTACGATTAGAAGATGATGATTAATGTCATACTAATATAGAACTAATAAAGCTTCTCATTGCTGAGGAGCTTTTTTTTGTCTATAAAACCGTACTCTCACCCTTCTAATCGTATGGTAGGTTGTAAGCTTTCAATGGAAATACCCATTAAGGGTTACTCTTTTCTATTAAGCGAGCACTTGATACCCATATGAAATATAAGGTATTTTAAAAGTGAAACGAACAGACATACTTATTTACTTATCTATCTAAATAGATTTGTTTTATATCTAAGTTTCACCGTTTTTGCTGTGCTAGAATGCCTCTAATATTTTTCAACAATAGATACTTATGCTAGAAATTCGTAACGTTACCTGTATCCGAGATGAACGTGTTTTATTTGAACAATTGAGTTTTACCATCTCTGATGGTGAGCTTATTCAAATCGAAGGGCAAAATGGAGCAGGTAAAACCACATTACTGCGTATTATTGCAGGGTTAGGTTATGCGGATGAAGGCGATATTTATTGGAATGGCGAATCTATAAAGAAAAATCGCGAAGAATTTCATAGCGATTTACTTTTCCTAGGTCATCATACAGGTGTTAAGCGTGAGTTAACGGCATTTGAGAATCTTGCATTTTATCAATCGATGCACAGCAATTATAACGAAGAAGCCATTTGGGATGCATTAGCTCGTGTGGGTTTAGCTGGACGAGAAGATGTGGCGGCAGGGCAATTATCGGCAGGTCAGCAACGTCGAGTCGCTTTAGCTCGTCTTTGGTTGAGTAACCATAAGTTATGGGTGTTAGATGAACCTTTAACGGCGATTGATAAACAAGGCGTTAAAGTGCTTGAGCAGTTGTTTATGAGCCATGCCAAACAAGGTGGGATTGTATTGCTGACTACGCATCAGGATTTGTTTACTGACAGTAATGAGCTTAAAAAAATCAGGTTAGGTGAATAGATGTTCGCTTCAATGACAACCATTATTCGACGTGAGTTATTAATCGCGTTTCGTCGTAAAGCCGATATTCTTAATCCACTTTGGTTTTTTATTATCGTGATTACGTTATTTCCATTAAGTATCGGACCTGAGCCAAATTTATTGGCACGTATTGCTGCGGGTATTGTTTGGGTTGCTGCATTATTATCGGCTTTGCTTTCTTTAGAGCGTCTTTTCCGAGATGACTTTGCTGACGGTTCTTTAGAGCAAATGATGTTAATGCCAAGTCCATTATCGGTTCTTGTTTTGGCTAAAGTGGTCGCTCATTGGCTATTAACGGGATTGCCATTGATCATTATTAGTCCGTTATTAGCGGTTCTACTATCATTAGATTTTAATACATGGTTGGCGATTGTTCTGACATTACTACTAGGTACGCCAACCTTGAGCTTTCTTGGTGCGGTTGGGGTAGCGTTAACCGTTGGTCTGCAAAAAGGAGGTGTATTATTGAGTCTTCTTATTCTTCCGTTATATATTCCAGTTCTAATCTTTGCGACATCTGCAATTGATGCTGCAAGCTTAGGTATGGCTTATAATGGTCAATTAGCGATTTTAGGGGCTCTTTTAATGGGCTCCGCAACATTGACTCCATTTGCCATTAGTTCGGCACTGCGAGTGAGTGTTCAGTAAATATAATTATAATTTTAATATTTAAGTAAGTGAGATAAACCAATGTGGAAATGGCTACATCCTTACGCTAAACCAGAAAAAGCGTATCAATTAAGTACAACACTGCTGCCATGGTTTGCGGTGATCTCTATTCTCAGTTTAACGGTTGGTACGATTTGGGGTCTTGCATTTGCCCCTTCTGATTACCAGCAAGGCGACAGTTTTAGAATTATCTATATCCATGTCCCTTCTGCTATTTTGTCGATGGGCGCTTATATGTCGATGGCGATAGCGGCATTTATTGGTTTGGTGTGGCAGTTAAAGCTTTCTGACATGGCAGCTGCTGCAATGGCTCCTGTTGGTGCAGTATTTACATTCATTGCCTTATTAACGGGTGCCGTTTGGGGCAAACCAATGTGGGGTGCATGGTGGGTATGGGATGCACGTTTAACCTCTGAGCTTATTCTTCTTTTCTTATACCTAGGTGTAATGGCGCTGTATAACGCATTTGATGATCAACGCACAGCGGCTCGTGCGGCGGGTATTCTTGCTATTGTTGGTGTGATTAACCTACCAATCATTCACTTCTCAGTAGAGTGGTGGAATACGCTTCATCAAGGTGCAAGCATCACAAAGTTTGATAAACCTTCTATTTCTGCCGATATGTTGTGGCCTCTGTTATTAAATATCATTGGTTTTGCAACTTTCTTTGGTTCAGTGACTCTTATTCGTTTTAGGAATGAAATTTTAGCTAAAGAGAGCCACCGTCCTTGGGTTAGAGCATTAGTTGAGAAAAGAGGATTATTGTAATGCATTTTGAGACATTCAGTGATTTTTTAGCCATGGGTGGATACGCTACTTATGTGTGGGGCGCATTCGGTGCCACGTTTCTTTCATTATTTTGGATTCTATTCTCTAGCTTAGGCAGACGTCGTCAATTGTTAAAAGAGATCGAACAAAAAATGGCACGAGAAGAACGAATTAAAAAAGCAAAAACTATGGAGAACACATTATGAATCCAAGACGTAAAAAACGCCTAGGATTGATCCTCGCGCTATTTTTTGGGGTCAGTGCAACAGTTGGTTTAATGATCTATGCATTGAATCAAAATATGGATTTATTCTATACCCCAACGGAACTCGTTAATGGTAAACCTGATGGTACTAAACCTGAGGTTGGTCAGCGTCTTCGTATTGGTGGCATGGTTGTCGCTGGTACAGTAAAGCGTGACAGTGAATCTTTAGAAGTTTCATTTAAAGTTGCCGATGTAGGCCCTGAAGTAACGGTTACTTATAACGGTATTCTTCCTGATTTATTCCGTGAAGGCCAAGGTATTGTAGCGCAAGGTGTTCTTGTCGATGCAACCACAGTAAAGGCTCACGAAGTATTGGCAAAACACGATGAAGAATACATGCCACCTGAAATTGCAGAAGCAATGAAGAAAACGCATGAACCACTTCAATACACTGAACAACAAAAACAAGGAACAGGTCAATGATCGCAGAACTTGGTCATTTTGCCTTAATTGCTTCTTTAGGACTTTCGATCCTATTGAGTATATTGCCTATATACGGTGTAAGCCGTGGCAATAAAGCATTAATGCAAAGTGCAAGACCACTGTCGTGGGGGATGTTTTTACTCCTAGGCTTATCATTTGGTGTCTTAATGTGGGCTTTCTACATTAATGATTTCACACTGCAATATGTCGCAAGTAACTCAAACAGCTTACTTCCTTGGTACTATCGTTTAACTGCCGTTTGGGGTGCACACGAAGGTTCTTTATTGCTTTGGGTTCTTATCCAAGCAGGTTGGACTGTGGCTGTTGCAACATTCAGTCGTGGTATGCCACAAGAATCGATTGCACGTGTTTTAGCGGTAATGGGGTGGATTAATGTCGGTTTCTTACTGTTCATTATTCTTACATCAAACCCATTCTTGCGTACACTACCATTCTTCCCAATTGATGGTCGTGACTTAAATCCGCTTCTACAAGATCCGGGCCTAATCATTCATCCACCAATGTTATACATGGGTTATGTTGGTTTCTCAGTTGCTTTCTCTTTTGCAATAGCATCATTAATGGCTGGTCGTTTAGATACGGCGTGGGCTCGTTGGTCTCGTCCTTGGACAATCGCTGCATGGTCATTCCTAACAGTAGGTATCTCTCTAGGTTCATGGTGGGCATATTATGAACTTGGCTGGGGTGGCTGGTGGTTCTGGGATCCAGTAGAAAACGCATCATTTATGCCTTGGCTTGCTGGTACGGCATTAATGCACTCATTAGCAGTAACAGAGAAACGCGGTACGTTTAAAGCGTGGACTGTATTACTGGCAATTTTAGCTTTTTCATTAAGTCTATTAGGCACATTCCTTGTACGTTCAGGCATCTTGGTATCGGTTCATGCCTTTGCTTCAGATCCAGCGCGAGGCATGTTCATTCTTGGTTTCCTTGTCATGGTGATCGGTGGTTCATTACTGCTGTTTGCACTGAGAGGGGCGTCAGTACGAGTTCGTGGTAACTTCTCACTGTTTTCTCGTGAAAATGCACTATTAGCTAACAACATTCTATTAATGACGGCATTAGTTGTTGTACTTGTTGGTACATTATTACCACTTGTACATAAACAACTTGGTTTGGGTTCTGTATCTATTGGTGCACCATTCTTCGATATGCTATTTGCATGGTTAATGATCCCATTTGCTTTCTTGATGGGTATTGGTCCTCTGATCCGTTGGAAGCGTGACAACTTAAGTCACTTAGCAAAACGCATGGTGATTACTGGTGCGATTACAATCCCACTAGCGGCAATCTTCATGGTTATCTTTGCTGATAGATTTCAATTCATGCCATACCTTGGATGGATGATGTCTATCTGGATCGTAATTTTACATGGTTTTGAATTGTACGAACGTGCTACTCACCGTCACTCATTCTCTGTTGGCTTAACTAAACTTGGCCGTAGCCATTGGGCAATGATGTTTGCTCACATTGGTTTAGCAGTTAGTATTATTGGTATTGCAATGGTGCAAAACTACAGCATCGAAAAAGATGTACGTTTAGCACCTGGTGAACATATTGAAATGAATGGTTACCAGTTCTACTTTGCTGGTGTTCGTGATACTGACGGTCCTAACTACGATGGTTACACCGCTGATTTTGATATAACGCTTGATGGTAAAGAAATAAATACGCTTCATGCTGAAAAGCGTTTCTATGAAACCGCTGGTTCAATGATGACAGAGGCAGCGATTGATCGCGGCTTTACTCGTGATTTATACATCGCAATGGGCGAGCGTTTAGATGACAACCGTTCATGGGCTGTGCGTATTTACTACAAACCATTTGTACGTTGGATCTGGGCTGGTTCATTGTTTATGGGGATTGGTGGTTTGTTAGCTTTATCTGACAAGCGATATCGTTTCCGTAAAACTGCAAAAAAACAGGAAGCTTAAATTATGAATAAGAAGTTTTTATTTGCACCTCTAGCTCTGTTTTTAATTTTAGTTGCCGTATTTGCTACTCAGTTAACACGTAATTCAAACGGTGATGATCCAACTAAGTTGGAATCAGTGTTAGTAGGTAAGCACGTACCAGAGTTCCGCTTAGAAGATTTAGCGGAAGAAGGCAAGCTGTACGATCAAAGTATCTTTAAAGGTGAGCCTTTATTGCTAAACGTATGGGCGACATGGTGTCCAACTTGTTATGCTGAGCACAAATACCTAAATACCCTGGCAACTCAAGGTGTTAAAATTATAGGTATGAACTATAAAGATGATCGTGCTGGTGCAATTCAATGGTTAAGAGAGCTTGGCAACCCTTACTTGATAACTCTGTTTGATGGTGATGGCATGTTAGGCATGGATTTAGGTGTGTATGGCGCACCTGAAACCTTCTTAATCGATAGCAATGGTATCGTTCGTTATCGTCACGTTGGTGATGTAAATGATCGCAATTGGAATGAAGTATTAAAGCCAATGTATGACCAACTTGTTGCGGAGGCTAAATAATGAATAGTAGTTTACGTAAATGGGGTCTTCGTAGTTTTGCTGCTATCGCATTGAGTTTCTTTGCGGTGCAAGCAAGTTACGCAACCATTGATCTGTATAAGTTTGATTCGCCAGAACAAGAGCAGCAATTTAAAGAATTAGGACAAACACTTCGTTGCCCTAAATGCCAGAACAACAACATTGCTGACTCAAATGCTGAGCTTGCTCAAGATATGCGTCATAAAGTGTATGAAATGACCAAAGCGGGAAAATCAGACGAACAAATTGTCGATTACATGATTGATCGTTATGGTAATTTTGTAACTTACGATCCACCATTAACGGTAGGAACACTTATTCTATGGTTAGGTCCATTGAGTGTTCTTATATTTGGTTTTGGTTTTATTGTGCTTCGTAGTCGAAAATCAAAAGTGATCACAGAAGATAATTCAGAGAAGTGGGATAACGAGCATGAAGATCGTTTGAACGCACTATTAGATGAGAATAACAATGAAGATGGGAAGGTAAACAAATGACTTTGTTTTGGATTTCGACCTTAGCCCTAATTTTTGTTGGTGTGGTATTTATCATTCTTCCTTTATGGAAGGCAAGAGAGCAAGATGATGAAGCACGCCGAGATGAATTGAATAAAGCTTTCTATAAAGATCGCTTAGCTGAACTGAAAGAAGAAGATGCTGAAGGCCTTGTGAATAACCAAGATGAGTTAATCACAGAATTAAAGCAATCTTTACTAGATGATATTCCAGCGAAAGAGAAAGCGCAGCAAGATAACTTAAATGCACGATTATTTATTCTGCCTTCTATTATTGTTTTTATTGTGATTACTTATGGTCTATATTTTAAGTTTGGTAATTTAGATAAAGTTGAAAAGTGGCAAGAAGTTAGCACACGTTTACCAGAGTTAACTAAGCAATTACTTGATCCTGAAAGTGCCGGCCTAACTGATACTGAAACCAGAGACTTAACTCTAGCTCTACGTACTAAATTACATAATGAGCCTGAAGATTCAATGGGTTGGTTGCTACTTGGTCGTATTGGTATGATGAATCGCGATATTGATACTTCAGCAGGAGCAATGAAAAAAGCGTATGCGTTAAAACCAAATGATGTTGAAATCAAATTAGGTTATGCGCAAGCATTAATGCTTTCGGGTGATGATGCAAAAGCAGAGCGAGCGAAGAAGATGCTTAAAGAAGTACTTCGTAGTGACTCATCAAATCTTAGAGCGCTCTCTTTATTGGCTTTCAATTCCTTTGAGCGTCAAGATTATCAAGGTGCAGCATCTGCATGGAAAGCAATGCAAATGTTGATTGGTCCTGATGATTCACGCTATGAAATGTTAACTCGTAGTATTGAGCGTGCCCAATCTAAGATTAACCCTGAAGCAAGCTTAGAAAAACAAGTTTCTGTTACGGTGAATTTGGGTGGTAATGTTAAATTGCCTTCTCAAGGTGTGGTGATTGTGTCGATTCATCCTGCTGATGGTTCAGCGATGCCAGTGGCTGCTGCTCGTGTTCCACTTAGCCGTTTCCCGCTAAAAATCATGATGTCAGATGACAACAATATGATTGAGCAGCGTAAATTGTCTGAGATGCCAAACTTTATTGTTCGAGCTCGTATTGACCAAGATGGTAACGTTTCAACAAAAAATGGTGATTGGTACGGTGAAAGTGCAGTCAGTAAGTTAGGTGAAAAGGTAACTTTATCTATTGATAAACAATATTAATAGAAATTAAAAAGGGACATACTTTAACGGGTGGAAGTGAATTAACTTCCACCCGTTTTTAATTATCTGACAATTTATTCAGATAGAGATCATTTAAGTTAGTATTATTTCAAATTGAAATTTTTATGATAAAAATAAAGGTGTATTGTGTTTAAAAGAATATGTATCTCTTATGTCCTTATGGTAATGGTGACCGGTTGCTCCCAAACACCACAACAGGATGAAGTAGAAACGATAAATTCAGCTGATATTGAATATGATGAGACTCATAGTGATGATCATTTTGAAGATTTCAATCGAGTTATGTGGGATCTGAATTATGATCTTTTAGACCCTTATTTAGTTCGTCCTGTTTCTATGACCTATGTAGACTATACACCAACTCCAATCCGTATGGGGATAGCAAATTTTTTAGCGAATTTAGATGAACCTGCGAGCATAATTAATAATTTAATTATGGGAAATGGAGAAGTCGCATTAGTTCACTTTAATCGATTCTGGTTAAATACAACACTAGGTTTGGTTGGATTAATTGATATAGCAAGTGCTGCAGATATTGATAAGCCTGGTGGGAAGTCTTTTAGTGATGCGTTAGGCCATTATGGTGTCGGTAATGGCGCGTATTTTATGCTACCAGGTTATGGCCCTTGGACATTGCGAGAAGCGGGTGATTTTGTGGATGGTTTATATATGCCGCTGTCTTACCTTAATTTCTGGCAAGGATTAGGTAAATGGGGTTTAGAAGGTATGGAATCTCGTGTTGATTTAATTTCACAAGAGCCAATGCTAGAAGCCTCTCCAGATCCATACTTATTAACGCGTGATGTTTATCTACAACGCCAAGACTTTAAAGCAGAAATAGAACCAGAAATCGACCTAGAAGCAGAAGAAGATCTTGATGATTATTTAGATGAAATCGACGAATAGAAACAAAAAGGCCTCAATAAAGAGGCCTTAGATAATTCGATTTATTTAATCAGTCTTGATTAGAAATGGTAGTTAGCTTGAACACCAATTAACCACACATTACCAGTAGTTTCGCCTTCGAAAGTACCACCATAAGGTGCTGATGCTGTATCATCTTCAAGCATTTTTGCATCTTTAGCGAAGATGTAGGTAAAGCCTGCATCTAGAGTTAGATTTTCAGACCAAGCATAGCCTGCACCCATACTCACCCATAAACGATCAGTTTCAGGAATTGTTGCTGTACGATTTTCTTCACTTACCGCAGAAGTATCATAAGCAATACCTGAGCGTAGTGTTATTTTTTGATCAAGAGTATAAGTACCACCAAATGCTAAACGGTAATTATCCTCCCAGTTCTCTTGTTTAATCTCTTGATTTGGAACACTAAGAGATGGGATATGCGCTTCTAATTTTTCAAAGCAGCTCCAATCTGTCCAGTTAAAGCTAGCGTGAATAGCGATTTTATCATTCACCTGGTGAAAACTGGCTAACTCGGCGGTTGCCGGTAATGCTAATTCCATAGAACCAAGATACTGGCTGCTTGGTTGAGGCGCATAAGCATCAAAACCTAGACCTTTAGCATGACCAGATAAATCTAATTGAACTTCTGATTTATAGCTAAAGCCAATACGGTTTGTATCATTGATTTGCCAAGCAGTACCAACTTGCCAGCCCCATGCTTCATCTGTTCCTTCCATATATTTTAATGTAGTACCTGCGATTGGTCCTAGCTGTTTAGGAGCAATTGCACCAAAGCTACCTTCAGCAATAACATAACGGACACCACCACCGACACTGAATTTCTGGTTGATTTGGTAAGCCATGTTAACGTTGAGTTCTTTAGTAATTACACTCGCTTCGTTACCATGATTCGCACCAGAAAAATCAGAACCTAGGTCAGTCTCCATGCCATAGTTAGTACCAACAGCAAATCCTATAGAGATTTGATCGTCTACTTGGTGAGAAACATAGAGATTAGGAATAATTGCATCGTGTGCAAAGTCTTCTGATTTAGTTTGGATTTCTTGGCCTAAAAATTTCGATTGCCCTTCAACATCAATATTTGGGTTTACATAAATACCACCAACAGAAACTTGAGTGCCTTCTAAGTACGTTAGCATTGCAACGTTACGCCATTGTGCATCAGCGCCATCAGCGATAGCCGCTTCACCTGCGTATGCACGGCCAAGACCAGTCGCTGAATACTCTGCCAATTGAAAGCCTGCAGCCATAGTATTTGTGCTTGTTACTGATCCTAATAAACCAAGTGCCACTGCAATAGAAAGACGATTTTTATTGTTATTCATTGTTAATTCCAAAATCAAATTCAAGTGTTCGCTGAATTTGTGGTGATAAGTTGAGTGGATAATACGTTTTAGAGCAAAAACTTCAAATGAAAAATTGATTTATTCGTGTTTTAGATGCTTTTTTCTGTAATTAATATCACTTTTAATGAAAATATCTGTATTTATCTGGTCGGATGTGATATTTCGGCGTACAGGTGTAGGTTTGAATTGATATTTGAGGGTATATGTGTACGCTGAATGTTAGGGGGTAAGAATTAGGAAGAGCAGGGTTCAGGAGGAGGGGGATTGTACATAATTTGTTGTAACTATTGCGATCACGATATTGCTCTTATAGAGCGAAGCGTTCTAGTTAGCGCAGCGTATAGACTCTAGTTTCCAAGATGTTGTTGCTTCTGATGTACGAAGATCAAAAAAGGCCAGCGTGTGCTGTAATGCCGATCATTTAAGGTAAATATGATCGGTTGACCGATCCTTTTTAGATGTCAAAATCCAAGTGTATTTTATGCACTTGGATTTTTTTATGGATGTTTCTCAAGCTCTAAACATAATCAATG